>ERZ807291.451-NODE-451-length-69834-cov-8.167328_pt1 | contig 69834 bp, 63 predicted proteins | sample MGYA00521257_ERZ807291 | MGnify/ENA primary metagenome ERZ807291 (study PRJEB31413, sample SAMN03169783) | marine metagenome | biome: Marine; feature: Water; material: Subsurface seawater | place: North Sea | collected 2011-04-28 | depth 1 m m ... | reverse complement strand
TCGCGGCAACCGACCAGGGCGATTGCCACCCCGAAAACCGGGGCCTTTATGATCCCGACCCAGAATGCCCAGATCGGAACGACGTCCTTTAGACGTTCCGTGAACTGGGTAAACGTGATGTCGAGGGAAATAATTGCCATTAATGCGCCGCCTGCCAGACCCATCAGGTCCGCATAAACCGCAAGCAGCGGCATCGCCACCAGAAGGGCAAGCGTGCGCGGTAGAACCAGGACTTCTATCGGATCGAGCCCAATGGTCCGCATCGCGTCTATTTCCTCGTTTACCTGCATGGTGCCGATCTGCGCGGCAAACGCGCTGCCCGATCGGCCGGCAACGATAATCGCTGTCAGCAGGATGCCCATTTCGCGCAGGATCGATATGCCAAGCAGGTTTACGGTAAAAATTTCCGCACCGAACTGGCGAAGCTGGTCTGCGCCCTGATAGGCGAGGACCACGCCAATCAGGAAGGACAGTAGTCCGACAATCGGTAGGGCGTTCAGGCCGACCTGTTCCAGGTGATAGACAAAGGCAGTCATCCTGAAACGGCGTGGTGAGATTGCGGTTCTGGCGGCGGTAACAGTGGTAAGTCCGAGGAAATTCAGAAGGTCGATCGCTTCGCGCACTGCATCAATGGTCGCTCTGCCGGTGTGCTCGGCGACAAGCGACAGGGCGCTGTGACGTGCCGGCTCGGGAGCGGGGTCGCCGGTCAGGCTGTGCAGGCGGTCGAGGAGGAGCTGGTGATTGGGTTGGAGGCCATGGATCTCTGGCGTGTTGTCGGACGTTGAAAAGCGGCGCCGCATTTTTTCGAGCATCCAGGCGCCGCTCGTATCCATCCGGCCTATCGGCGAAACATCGATAATTGTCGGCCCGTCAGGAACGCTGGCCAGTGCGGCGATACCGACGTCTATCGTGGCCACGTTGTCGATGGTCCAGTCGCCGGTCAGCCGCATTTCGAGACGGTTTTCCGTCCGGGTCGTGGTGATCCACTCCGATGCCGACGTCATTAAAGTCCTACTCCAAGCCCACTGCCCGCCGCAGGGTAATCTGATTTTTCCGACCGCGAAACCCATTGAGCGGAGGAGAACACCACGCCTAGATTGCGCCAATTGACGTCTCTGTCACCACGGGGCAAGGTCAAAAAAAATGGAGAGGAAAGTATGGGTGTTCTAATTCTGAAGCCGTCCGATCTGCAGGGACTTGTGTCGATGACAGATGCGATCGATGCAATCGAGCAGGGCTATCGTGAATCAACGGAGTTTCCCGTGATCAACGCACCGCGCCGTCGGGTTCATTCGCCTGCCGGTGTGCGGGTGTCGAACTTCCCCGGAGGCGTGCATGCGCTGGGGGTTATGGGTGCACAGGTGCGGGCCGAACTCGTGGTTCAGGAAGGCAAGAACCAGCGTTATGCGCATCGTGAACACCCGGTTCACGTACTGCATGATTCACATACCGGCCAGCTTCTCGCTATCCTGTTCGGCGAGATCGATGAGAAAACCATCGGCCCGACCAGTCTGATGGCTTTCCGGACAGCGGCGACAAGCGGTGTCGGTTTCCGTTATCTCGTTCGCGAAGATGCAAAAACAGTGGGCCTGTTCGGATCAGGCGGACAGGCGGCGAACCAGCTCTGGGCGCTGAAGAGCGAACGGCCGAGCATAGGCCATGTCAAAGTCTATAGCCGGGATCCGGAGAATCGGCGTGTTTTCGCCGAAACGTATGGTCCGAAATTCGATATCGACATAGTTCCTGTCGATACGCCGGACGTTTTGCTGGACGATGTTGATGTCGTTCTGTGTGCCACGAATACGAACGTGGAGCTGTTTGACGGCAACCGCCTTGTCGCCGGTCAGCACGTCACGGGCATTATTGGCGGTAACAAGCAGCTTGTTCAGGGCGGATTTCTGAAGAAATCCCGCCGGGAAATAGACGATAACACGGCAGTCAGGTCAGACGTGATCGTTACGAACCTGAAGGAATCGATGGTCAGCGAAGAGCAAGGGGATCTGTTCGGTCCGGTTCAGGCGGGGCTGATCGATATTGGTGATGTTTACGAGCTTGGTGATCTCGCTACCGGCAGCCATCCCGGTCGGACATCCAGCGAACAGATCACTTATCACAAGAACAATAACGGCACTGGCGCGTCAGAAATGGCAATCGCGATGACGGCCTATCGCCGCGCCTGCGAAGAAGGTCGCGGCACCGAGATCGATCTGACCTGATCGTGGAATGGCTGCAGCAACATTATGAACTGACGACCCTCGACACGGTGCTCGTGGCGGGTACGGCTTTTGTCGCCGGATTGATGCGCGGCTTTTCCGGCTTCGGTGCAGCCCTGACCATTGCGCCTGTCCTGGCCCTTGCCGTGGGGCCGCGAACCGCAATACCGGCGATCCTCATCGTCATGCTGGTCACGAGCATCCAGCTGGTGCCCAAGGCGTGGAACAGCGCGAACTGGAAGACGGTCATACCGCTGTCGGTCGGCGGTGCGATCGGCATTCCAATAGGTGCCTTTCTCCTGGTCGTGGTCGATCAGGAGCTGGTGCGGCGGTCGATTTCCGCGACGGTCACGTTTTTCGCGATCCTGATGCTGATCGGCTGGCGGTACAAGGGCAGCGTAAAGCCTTTATTCAGCGCTATCGCCGGCGGGCTCGGAGGCTTCATATCGGGTGCGGCTGCGGCTGGTGGACCTGCCGTGATCATGTTTCTGCTGGCCGGTCCCGAAAGTGCTGCGCGGAACCGCGCGGCGATCATTCTTTATTTTCTGTTCACTCAGGCCATGGCATTGGTTGTATACTCGTTTGGCGGGTTGATGACGGCAAAGACCCTGTGGGTTGCTTTGCCGATGCTGCCGACCATTATGTTGGGAACATGGGTGGGAGAGCAGTTTTTCGGCAAAGCGTCCGATCAGCTGTATCGTCGCATCGCGTTGGCGTTCCTCCTCGTTATTGGTCTTTCCACACTATTTGCCTGAAAGCTGCTGCTTGGAATTCTGGCCGGATATTTCAATTCTTGAAACGGCGGCGATTGCCGCCGTTGCTTTTGTTGCGGGCGTTATGCGCGGATTTTCCGGTTTTGGGTCTGCGCTGATGATTGTTCCGGTGGCATCTGCCTTTCTCGGCCCGCAGGTGGCAGTACCGGTCGTCACAGCCGTTCATGTTGTGACCAGCATACAGCTTATGCCGAGTGCGCTGCGCGACGTGGAATGGGGCCGTGTCATGCCGTTGTCCCTGGCGGGGTGTCTCACGCTTCCTATCGGGGTCTGGGTGCTGGCGACCGAGGAGCCGGATTTAATTCGCAAGGCTATATCTGTCCTGATTATCTTCTTCGCGTTCATGATGATGCGGGGCTGGCGATATACCGGCAAGATCAACGGCTGGGTCATGGGTGCCGTGGGGCTTGTCGGCGGTTTTATCACAGGCGCCGCCTCGGTCGGCGGCCCGCCGGTGATCACATTCCTGATGGCCGGCCCCTTTACAGCGGCGCAGAACCGCGCGTCGATCATCCTGTATTTCCTGTTCGTCCAGATTATCGCCATGGGAATGTATTGGGTTGGCGGGTTGCTGGTCGCACAGATAATCGGCGGGTGTCTGATCATTATGCCGACCTTGATGACGGGTATGTGGATTGGTCAGCGGTTGTTTGCAAAGATATCGGAAGAGGCCTTCAGACGGATTGCGTTGGTTTTTCTGATGGTGATCGGCATTGCCACGCTCTTCCTGTAGGCTGCTCGTATGATCTTCCAGGAATTAAGTGTTTGGGAAATTGCGGCAATCGTCGGGGCATTTGTTGCGTCGGGGCTTGTGCGGGGTTTCAACGGGGGAGCCGGTGCAAACTTTATCACCGCGCCGGTCGTCGCGCTGATACTCGGTGCCCGCGAAGGGGTGCCGGTGATTATCCTGCTGAATCTCATCAGTAACATTCAGGTTATGCCGGGTGCGTTGCCGCATGCGGATTGGCGTCGCATGCTGCCGGTCGGGTTGGCAGCCATGGTGATGACCCCGCTCGGCGCCTGGGTGCTGATCGCGGTTGATGAAGATGTCATGCGTCGCATCGTGGCGGGAACGTCGATTTTGCTGTCGCTTGTGCTGCTGTCGGGCTGGCGGTACCGCGGCCCGCGTGGCCTGCCGATACGGATCGGCGTTGGCAGTATGGGCGGGCTGATTACCGGTTCGGTATCGATGGGCGGCCCGCCGGTCTTTCTGTATCTGCTGTCCGGTCCCGGGAGCGCAGCCGAGCAACGCGCGAATTTCCTGGTTTTCGGGTTGCTTGTGCAGCTCGGCGCGATTTTGTCCTATGCGGCATCGGGACTGATTTCACTCCAGCTGTTGATGCTGAGTGCCGTATTGTTTGTGCCGTTTACGCTTGCCTGCTGGGCCGGGATGCGCCTGTTTGCCCATGCGTCGGAGGCACAGTTCCGAAACCTGACCTTGGGCGGTATCGCCGTTCTGTCGCTGATCATAGCCTTTCTGTAGCCCACGGCACCCGGTACCTTGCCTGATTGCAGGACAACGGTCAGAATTCGGAAGGAAACTGTATGTCTGCAGGCTGGGACAAAGGCTTTATCGGAGATCTGACATGGCGATCAAGGAACTCAACCACATTAATATCCGTACCGACCAGATGGAGGAAACGAAGGATTTCTTTGTCGATGTGGTCGGACTTGAAATCGGCTTTCGGCCGCCTTTCGATTCTCATGGGTATTGGCTGTATTGCGGTGATGTACCGATCGTTCACCTGTCGCTGAGTGATCCGGACGGAGACCCCCGGACAATAGCGTCGGGCCGTGGAGAAGGGCTCGATCATATCGGATTGTTCGCGCAGGATCTTGTCGCGACTGAAAAGACGCTGGCGGAAAATGATGTCACGTATAAGAAATGTCTCGCTGGTGGCGGCCGGCTCGTACAGGTTTTCTTTCTCGATCCAAACGGTGTCCAGGTCGAACTGGCCTTTGAGTCCGCGGCGGAAGGCGTGACCAACGATAATTTCGTGCCGGTCGATGCGGCTGGATTGGGCGTCTAGCCGTCAGCAGATGAGGCATTCGGTCGCGTTGATCGGTCCGCGGTAGCGGGCGACATAACATGCTGAAGAATTTCGTGAGGAATATTTGAAATGAGCACTTCCCAGGCAGGCATACTGGCTGATCTCCCGGATTTGTCCCGTTATCTGGAATTCAACCTGCTTCCCGATTCCGACCCAGCTCCGGTGCTTCGCGATCTTGCAGCCCGGAACCCGGGCGCGGAGATGGTTATTGGTATCGGTTCGGGCCTTGTGAGTGCTTTGAAGGGTTCCGTGCCGGGAATGCGGGCCTTTCCGGCGATGAGCGGTCCGGGCGTCGAAGTTCCATCCACCCAGGCGGATGTCTGGTGCTGGATCAGGGGCACAGACCGGGGCGAAATTACCCATTTGGGTCGGTCGGTGACGGCGCAGTTGTCGCCCGCCTTTGAGCGCAGCCGTCTGGTCGATGGTTTTAAATTCGATGTAAGCCGGGAGATCGGTCGGGATCTCAGCGGGTATGAAGATGGTACCGAAAACCCAAGTGGTGACGATGCCGTCGAGGCCGCTATTACGCAGGGTGCCGGCGCGGGAATCGACGGATCCAGTTTTGTCGGTGTTCAGAAATGGGTGCACGATCTCGATCATTTCCAGAGCCTGTCCGGGGATGATCGGGACAACATCTTTGGCCGGCATATGAGTGACAATGAGGAATTCGACGAAGCACCGGAATCGGCGCATGTGAAGCGCACGGCGCAGGAAAGCTTCGACCCGGAAGCGTTCGTCGTGAGGCGCTCGATGCCGTGGTCGGATGAGACCGGCGAAGGCCTGGTATTCGTTTCCTTTGGTAAATCGCTGGATGCGTTTGAAGCGCAGCTCAGGCGCATGACGGGACAGGAAGACGGGATCATCGACGGATTGTTCAGGTTCACCCGTCCGGTATCGGGCAGCTATTTCTGGTGCCCGCCGGTGACGGATGGCCAGTTGGACCTGACGGCATTGGGGCTTTAGGCGAGAATCCGGGCGCCACTGCATTTTCAATGAAAATCCCGGGATGGGAAAAGCCGGCGCGGCCCCCGGCGTGATTCCGGGATAGGGCTTTTGACCTCGTCGGCGCGGGCGAGGTTGTTTTCATAGGCGGCATTCGAACCTTTGCGCAGGTCGGGGGAGTCGAAATCCGGGCCGGCGAGTGCGCGCAGGCGGTGGGTCATGTCTTCGAGGTGATCGGCGATGACATGGGTGACGATGCCTTCGCGCTGCAATCTTCCTGTCACTTTTATCAATCGGGCGGCCATGACGACGCCACGGAAACGCTCGAACGTCTTTGGCCAGATGACGAGATTGGCAACCCCTGTCTCGTCTTCCAGTGTGATGAAGATCACGCCGCTGGCGGTCCCCGGGCGCTGACGGACCAGGGCCAGACCGGCGACGGTCACACGCTTGCCGTCCTTGGTGTGCAGCAGGCTGTCTGCGGGGACGGCGCCTGTTGCTTCCAGTTCGGTGCGCAGAAGCCCCAGTGGGTGTGTTTTCAGGGATAGTCGCAAGGCGGCGTAATCATGGGTTACCTCTTCGCCGATCGCCATTGTCGGCAGGGCGACTTCCGGGTCCTCGCGGTTTTCTCCGGCTGCGAACAGGGGGAGCGGTTCCGGTGGTAGCGCGCGCACGGCCCATAGGGCATCGCGGCGGCGCAGCTTCATCGAGGCATAGGCGTCTGCCCGCGCCAGGCGTTCCAGCACGGGCGCGGGCAGACGCGCAAGGCGGTTGATCTCCGATGGGTCTGTGAAATGTCTGCCCAGGGTTTTACGGGCATCAATCAAGGAGCGGGCGCTGTCTTCGCTGAATCCCTTGATCTGGCGGAACCCGAGCCGAAGCGCGCGGTAGGCCGGCTTTTCCGGTTCAGGCCGTCCGGGCTCCAGCGTGTTGTCCCAGTCGCTATGGTTGACGTCGACCGGCCGTACTTCGACGTCATGCTGACGGGCATCGCGTACAAGCTGCGCGGGGGCGTAGAAGCCCATGGGCTGGCTGTTGAGGATGGCCGCAGCAAAGACGTCCGGATAATGGCATTTCAGCCAGGCGGAGACGTAGACCAGCAGGGCGAAGCTTGCTGCGTGGCTTTCGGGAAAACCATAATCGCCGAACCCTTCGATCTGGCGGAAGCAGCGTTCGGCGAAATCGCGCTCGTAGCCTTTGGCGACCATGCCTTCGATCAGTTTCTGCTCGAAGGTATGGATTGTCCCGGTATGCCGGAACGTCGCCATAGCGCGGCGCAGTTGATCCGCCTCCGATGGTGTGAACCCTGCGGCGACGATGGCGATCTTCATCGCCTGTTCCTGGAACAGCGGCACGCCATGGGTTTTTGCGAGCACTTCGCGGAGTTCCTCGGATGGGAAATCGACTGGTTCTTCGCCGTTCCGGCGGCGTAGATAGGGGTGCACCATGTCGCCCTGTATCGGACCCGGACGAACGATGGCGACCTCGATGACGAGATCGTAGAAGATGCGCGGCTTCAGGCGCGGTAGCATGGTCATCTGCGCGCGGCTTTCGACCTGGAAGACACCGACGGAATCGGCCTCGCACAGCATGTCGTACACGGCGGGGTCTCCCGTCGGGACGGTGGCAAGGTCGACCTTGCGGCCGTAGTGCCGTTCCAGCATGTCGAAGCCTTTGCGAATACAGGTCAGCATGCCCAGTGCGAGCACGTCGATCTTGAGGATGCCGAGCGCATCCAGGTCGTCTTTGTCCCATTCGATGGTTGTGCGGTCCTGCATTGCGGCATTGGCAATGGGGACGAGCTCTGACAGGGGCCCGCGGGTAATGACAAAGCCGCCGACATGCTGTGACAGATGCCGGGGAAAGCCGGTCAGCTCGGCGGCGAGGCGGATGGCGAGAGACAGGCGTGGATCATCGGGGTCGAGCCCGGCTTCGCGGATATGCTTTTGCTCCAGCCCGTCCGACCGCCAGCCCCACACGGTAGCGACCAGCGTGGCGATGGTGTCTTCTGTCAGGCCAAGGGCCTTGCCGACTTCGCGGACGGCCATGCGTGTACGGTAATGGATGACCGTTGCGGCCAGTCCGGCGCGCTCCCGCCCGTATTTCGTGTAGATGTACTGGATGACCTCTTCGCGCCGCTCATGTTCGAAATCGACGTCGATATCCGGCGGCTCGTTACGTTCAGCTGACACGAAACGTTCAAACAGCAGGTCAATCTCGGCAGGGTTTATGGCCGTGATGCCGAGGCAGTAACAGACCGCCGAATTTGCCGCTGAGCCACGCCCCTGGCACAGGATGCCCTGCGACCGGGCAAATCGGACGATGTCGTGGACAGTCAGAAAGTAGGGGGCATAGTTCAGCTCGTTTATGAGTTTCAGCTCATAGTCGATCTGGGCGCTGACTTTTTCCGGTACGCCGTCGGGGTAGCGGGTTTTTGCGCCTTCCCGGGACAGACGCGCGAGTTCCGCCTGCGGTGTAGTGCCGGGTGGGGCCTCGTCATCCGGGTACTCGTAGCGCAGTTCGTCGAGCGAAAAGGTGCAGCGCTCGGCGATGACCATCGTCTGCATGACAGCTTCCGGATGTCGTCGGAACAGCCGTGCCATTTCTGCCGGTGGTTTGAAATGGCGCTCTGCATTGGCCATGAGGCGGAACCCGGCCTGATCGACGCTGCAGTGTTCTCTGATGCAGGTAAGCACGTCCATCAGGGCCTTGCGGTCCGGCACATGCATCCGGATGTCGTTGGTGGCAACCAGCGGGATGTTTACCTCGACCGCAAGCTGGGTGAGGGACCAGAGCCGTGCGGTGTCGTCGCCATGATAGCGGCAGCGGGCGGCGATCCAGACATCGCGGCCCAGGACTTCTCTCAGGCGGTGCAGATGGGCGATATAGGCGGGGTCGGGTTCCCGTTCCATTTCCCGGGGCGGCAGGGAAATAAAAAGCTGGCCGCCCGAATGGGCAAACACGTCTTCGAGGTATATTTCGCAATCGCCCTTGGCCGCGCGGCGGCGCCCCAGGGTGATCAGCTTTGACAGTCGCCCATAGGCCGCCCGGTCGGTCGGGAAACAGAGCAGGGACGGCGCATCCCGCAGGTCGAGACGGGCGCCGACGACAAGCTTTATCCCCGCCTGCTTCGCCGCCTGGTGGGCGCGAACAACCCCTGCCAGAGTGTTTCTATCCGCCACCGCCACTGCTGCCAGGCCAAGCGCCGCTGCCGTTTTCGCCATCTCCGCCGGGTGCGAGGCACTTCGCAGAAAGGAGAAATTAGTGGTGACTTCAAGTTCTGCATAAAGGGACATGTATTTGTTGAATGGAAATTCCGGGCATGGTGGAAAAACACGGTGTCAGCTTTGATGATTTTCCGGGTTTAAACTTCAGCGGCGAGGAAGGACGGCAGAAGCCAGTTCAGGGAATATCCGGTTTTCTGGCGCGATACCGGGTTGAGCCGCTGGCGGCGATCGTCCTGCCAGCGTGTGGGGGCGGTCGTGATAAAGGCCTGCGTTTCTTCCAGGGCGGCTGCGTCGTGCAGATCGCATTCGTCATGTACCTGCTGCCAGATCATGTTCCCGGGGGTCTGCTGCATTTTGTTGATCTCGCGGGCTGAAAACGATTTGAAAGTCCGCAGGATGGTGGCGATGCCGTGCGGGGCGTCTTCCTCGATCTCGATGATTCCGTGGATGCGGTCGGGCATCAGGGTAAAGGCATCAAGCCTGATATTCGGGAAAACCCGCGACAGGTTGTGCCAGTGTGCTTCGGTTGTCCGCCCGAGGGCGTTCGCCCGCATGCCCCGCCGGGTAATCCTGCCGAGGCGGGTCTCCTGCCGGTGCGTGTATATGGTGAAGAAATAAAGACCTGCTTCGGATTCGGGATTGTTCGTTTTCATATCTGTTCTCCTGTTGATGTCTTTGTTCAGCCGAATACGCCGTGGACGTACCAGTGGGGTTGAGCGCCGGGTCTGTAGACGCCTTCGCGGTAGACCCAGAAACGGCGACCGCGACGGTCTTCGACGCGGTAATAGTCACGAATTTTGTCCTGGATGGAGGCGTTCGTGGCAGCCTGTGTGATGTCGGTTCCATCGCTGCCGGAGTCGTCTGCGGCCTCATCCTGCTCGTTGTCACCCAGGCCGAGCCCGAGCCCGTCATGCCACCATTCAGGGGCTATGCGTTCCGGCCCGTCGGCATGTTCGATGCGGAATACCTGTTTGCGCCAGCGGAACATGACGGGTGGGTCGTCCGGCACCGGTGCGACGGCCTCAACCTCTTCGGGTCGGGGGAGGAGCCGAAGAGGACGGGGCCGGGTTAGCGGCCGCTTCAGGGGAGTCGCGGTGCGCCAGGGTGCGGCCGGTGCCGGACGGGTTCGTGCTGTGGCGGGTGTGGTCATGATCGCGCGTTCGGGGATATGGCTTTCCTGCAGGGTCATCTGTACGACGTTCTCGCCGCCGAGCCGGTTGCTGAGCCTGTCGGTCAGTTCGGCGACGCCGGCATCGTCCTGCTCGCCGCGCCTGTCGAGTGCGGCCTGCCTGGGCGAGAGTTTCTCGCTGGTGCTGGCGGTCAGGGTGATGGCATCGATACCGAACGCCGCTTCGATACGGTCGAGCTTGGCGGTGAACAGCCGGGCAAGATGTCCGGCATTACGGCTGGCGCGGCTGGTGCCGGCTTCAATCCGGGCTATCGTGCCGTCCGGATGATAGAAGGCGAGGGTCAGGCGGCGCGCACCGATCCCGTCGGCCTCTAACGTAGCGGCAAGGTTGCGGGCAAGGTCCCTGACAGCGAGGACGATATCTTCCGTGCGGCCAATAGGTTCCGCAAAGGTCTGTCGTGCATACCATGGGCTGGACACGGCCAGTGGAGAGACCGGCTCCGGCCGGTCGCCCAGTGCCTGGTTGAGGCGGTCGGCAACCTCGCTGCCGAAACGGTCGACAAGGGCGGTGCGCGGGATGGGCATCAGGTCGCCGATACGTCGAAGACCCACGGCCTGAAGTCCGGCGATGGTTGCCGGTGCAAGGCGCAGTCCGGCAACCGGCATGGCGGCGATCACGTCCCGTGCCCTTCCCCTGGCAACATTTGTCCACCGTTTGCGCTTGTAGGCGGTGTAACGGACCGCGGCCCAGGCAGCGCCGGGGGTGTCGGCAATCGCGGCGCAGGCGGTGAAACCGATAGTATTGAGGCGGCTGATAATATCGCGCATCAAGGCGTCTTCGCCGCCGAACAGGTGGGCGCAGCCGGTGACGTCGAGCCATACGGAGCCCGCGCCGCCGAAAGCGTGACCGCTGCCGTCTTCGTCCGGTGCCGTCCACGGGCTGAACCGTCCGCACCAGTCGCTGAGTTGGGTCAGAGCCCGGTTTTCCGCTTCGAAATCGGCTTCGCTGGTTTGCAGGTCAGGCAGGATTGCACGGGCATCGGCGAGGGTCATGCCCGTGCGGATACCGGCCTGTTCGGCGACTGTGTTGACGGCGTGGAGGACGAGTTTCCCGCCGGCGTCATCGACCAGCGCTAGCGGGCTATCCAGCCAGTCTTGCCGCAGACGGCACAGGCGATCGGTCGCAAATTTCGGCAGCCAGAGAGAAATTACCCGTTTCATCGTTCCACTCCATCATCCAGTTCGCAGCAACACCGCCCCGGCAGCGGAAAAGTTCCGCCCGCCATCGTGCAGTGCCCAGGCCCGAAGGGCCGTTAGAATCCAGGCCCGAAGGGCCGTTAGAGTCCAGGCCCGAAGGGCCGTTAAAGGTGAGATCAGTCGTGCCTGGTCGTTTTTGGTCGTTGTCATTCGCCCGTTCCGTGATCTCGCTGATACCCGTATCCCGGGTCGCATGTTCCACCGCGTCGAGCCGCCAGCGGGTGACCGCCGCGCTGGGAGTGGGTTTGTCCGTTTTGGGACGGAGCATCAGGGCCGTCACGCCGGTTTCCTCGGCGGCAAGCTGTAGCCGCCGGCTGGCGGTGAGGGACATGTCCGTTATTTCTCCGATAACAGCGGCGACCCGGCCGCAACGCAGCCCTTCTTCCATCGCCCAGAGCGCATCTGTGTCGCGCCGGGGGCGGACCAGAATCATGCGTGCCGGATCGATTCCGAATTGCAGCAGGGCTGGGCCGTAGAGTGCGCCCGCATCCAGCGCCCAGGGGCGTTCACACCAGAGGATCGCGTGATTTTCGGTGTCGCCCGCCAGGCGGCCCGCCAGCAGGGCGCAGAACGCCGTGGCAATACCGGCATCATCCGCGAAGATTTCGTGCAGTGCGCCCCGCAGGAGCCCACCGCCGGGTAGATGATCGTCTATCGCATCCACACCGAAGGGCAGGACCTGCTGTTTGGTCCCGGTCAGCTTGCCGCCAAACCCTTCGAGCTGTCGGATCTGTGCCTTCAGCTGTTCCAGAGATGTCGGGTCGCCGACCGGGTGACTGGTTGAATGCCTGATGGAAGGCCCGGTGGAAGGCCCGGTGGAAAGACTGTGCGGGAGGTTGGCCGGGAGATCGGCCAGAATCTCTCCGTTTCCCCGTTTCTGAGGGGGAAGGGAGCGGTTCCTGGCGCTTCCGGAGAGCCTCGGCATCGTCTGTTCCAATGTTGTGTGAGAACACATGTTCTTGTTTTGTTCTAATCAAGAATGAGAACATCGTCAAGCAGGATTTTTGTCCTATCTGATGGAGACGGTAACCGTTGTCATTCCCTGCCCGCTTCCGATAAAACCCCCTTTCAGAAATACGGAGAATATCTTTGTCATCCAGCGATTCAGGGTCTGCCCCAAACCTCGGCCTCGAACCACAGTCAGGCCCGGATTCAGGAATTCGGGCCCGGATCCGCAGGTTGGTTGAACACCAGACTTTTCAGAAATCGATCATGATCCTGATCGTCATCAACGCGTTTACGTTGGGGGCGGAAACGTCGCCGACGGTGATGGGACTGATCGGCCCGGAATTGCTGGTCTTCGATAAGGTCGTGATCGTGGTTTTCTGTGTCGAGCTGTTGTTGCGTATTTACGCACATGGATTGTCGTTTTTTCGCGGGGCCTGGAACATTTTCGATTTTGTCGTGGTCGCCATCACGCTCGCCCCGTCGAATGACTCGCTTGCCGTTCTCCGTTCACTCCGCGTCCTGCGTGTTCTCCGGCTGGTATCCGCTGTGCCACGGCTGCGCCGGATTGTGGCCGCCCTGCTGCATGCCGTACCGGGTGTTGGCGCAATCGGTGCCCTGTTGCTGCTGGTGTTCTATGTCTATGCGGTGATCTGTACCAAGCTGTTCGGTGCGGCTTTTCCCGACTGGTTCGGCAGTATCGGCGATTCCATGTACACGCTGTTCCAGATCATGACGCTGGAAAGCTGGTCGATGGGCATCGTACGTCCGGTGATGGAGGTCTATTCATGGGCATGGTTGGTCTTCGTTGCATTTATTGTGATGTCGAGCTTCACCGTTCTCAACCTGTTTATCGCGATCATCATCGATTCCATGCAGACTCTGCATGAAACCGAGCAGCACGAGACTGTCGACGAGGTCAGTGGTGTTGTGCATGACGAGCATCGCCAGCGGGCAATGGAGTTCGAGGAGTTGCGGCGTGAAATGCAGGAAATAAAAGAACTGCTGAGGGAACGGAAGTCATAGGCGCGGCTGCACCTGCCGGAGCGCCAGCTCAGAACATTGGCGCGAGGCCTTCGTAGAGCAGGCGCGTGCCCAGAACGAACAGGATTCCGTAGCTCGCCCGCATGAACCATTTTTGCGGGATCAGGTGATTGAATTTTATGCCGATAAACATGCCGATCGGCGCCAGCGGCATCAGGATCAGCGAGATCGACAGGTTGGGCATGGAGAACAGGCCGAGCCACCAATAAGGCAGGATCTTCGCGTAGTTCACGACGCAGAACAGGATGACGATGGTGCCTACATGTATCCGCTTGTCCAGTTTCTGCGGCAGCAGGTACATCGCCACGGGCGGCAGGCCGGCATGAATGACGAAACTGGTGAACCCGGCGATCGTGCCCAGGATATATCCGACCGGTTTCGACAGAACCCTGGCTGCAGCCTTTTCACCGCCGGCCCGGAAGAAGTCGATGAAAAATACGATGGCGATAAAGCCGACCATCAGGCGGATCAGCTGTTCGTCCATCCACTTGAACGTCAGCGTACCGATGACGGTGCCGATCATGCAGCCGATGACCAGGACCTTCATACTCGGCCGGTCCCAGTCCTTGCGGTAAGCCCAAACGCCCATCAGGTCCATGACACAGAGAATAGGCAGCATGATCGCGACGGCCTGAACCGGTGAAGAGACCTGCGACAGCGCCAATACACCGACAAACCCGATGCCGCCGCCGAAGCCGCCCTTGGACAGCCCGGCGAGAAGAACTGCGCCGACAGCAAAGGAAGCAAAAAGAGGATCGCCCAGAAGCTGGTCCATAATGGCGTCTGATGTTTTCCGTTTATCGAGAGCCGGGCGGGGAAGCCTGTCCGGTAGAAGAGTAAAACGGCTTACGCCGCGTTTTGCGCCGTGTCGATGGAAAATTCACTGCCGACATCGATGCCGAGCGTGGATTTGGCATCGCCCTGATTAACCGCGAATTCGACGAGGCCGGAAGAATTTTCGTACCAGAAGGCGCTGCCTTCGGGCAGATCCGAAAACGTGCGGGCCCGAGCGAGTCGGTGTCCGTTGACGATCATTTCGGACCCGGTCGGAACGTTCTTGGCCCGGAGGCCGGTCATGGCGTTGCCGAAAGTGTCGAGATAGATGATTTCCTTGAGGTCGTTCGGCCAGTGGGGACGGCGCGCTTCGTCTTCGGGCCGTGCTTCGGAGGCGACGTCGTCGCCTTTTGCAAGACTGGCGGCGACAGGGGCAAACAAATCACGACCGTGAAAACTGGCAGACATTTCCTGGGGCGCCCACGTGATCCGGCGGAACGACCGTTCATTTGCCCGGCGCATGACGATTTCAAAAAGGCCGTTATCGGGGCCGACAAATCGTCTGCCGTCAGCAGTGACGATCGCCGGCGCGCGGTTGCCGCCAACGCCGGGGTCGACAACGCACAGGAAGACGACGTTGGGCGGAAAGACGTCAATCAGCGAGGCAAGCAGGTAAGAAGATGCGCGGGCCTGGAACATCGGAGCATCGTGCAGCAGATCAATGACGGGAACGCCGGGGGCATCGCGCTCGAGCACGGCTTTGACCTGACCCACATAGGGGCCGACCTCGCCAAAATCGGTGAAGAGTACAATCATGGGGAAGAGTATGCCGTGTCGAGGAGCGGCCCGGCAAGTGGGGCGAAACGCGTGGAATCAGGTCAGGCGCCGACGGCGGCGATCTCTGTGCGCTTGTCTTCGCAGATGACCCGGTTGCGGCCCAGTTTTTTGGCCATGTACAGCGCCTGGTCGGCCCGTTCGATAAATGCGGTTATGTCTTCTCCGGCGTGATACGAGGTAACCCCGAGGGAAATCGTAACGGCACCTATATCGCTATCCGACCCTTTTTTGACGAGGCGTTTGGAGGCGATCGATTTTCGGATGTTTTCCGCGACGGAAGTTGCGCCCCCGCTTGTCGTATCGGGCAGGATGATGGCGAATTCCTCACCGCCATAACGTGCGGCCGTGTCTTTTCCCTTGAGCGAGTTATGAAGTGTACGCCCGACGAGCCGCAGCACCTGGTCACCAAGCTGGTGTCCATGGGTGTCATTAAAATCCTTGAAATGGTCGATATCCGCAAAAATGAGCGACAGGCTTTCACCGTTGGCCTGCGAATCCTCGACAGCGGCGAAGATCTTCTGATCGAAACATTTTCGGTTGGCGACACCCGTAAGGCTATCTGTCAACGCATCCCGGCGGGAATCATCCAGTGCCTTGCGGAGTTCGGTAATTTCGTCGGTCGATTGGCTCACCCGGCTGTACAATTCCCTGGTCCGGGTATCCATTGATTCAGTTTCCGAGACGATGTCGGCGACAAGGCCGCGAATTTGCTCGAGGCTTTCGGCCGTCTTCAGGTCGCCCGAGAAGCTTTTCAGCGCGGCCCCGTATTCTTCTGTCTCGGATCCTGATGCTGTCAGGGCACTTACGATCCGTTCTGTGACGGTATCGATACGATCAGACCACTCACGGTCGCGTGCAATATTGGCACCGGCGATAATGAAGCGGTCATACAGATCGGCGTAGACCGATGAATCCGGATTGCCATCAGATATGGCCAATGCGTCGACGGTTTTCTTCAGGTCGTGGTTTTTGCCTGCAAAATATTCGTACCAGATCGCAAAATTGATCGGATTCGCGGCGACGCCAAGCTCATTCAGCCGTTTGAAAGCGCCGAGAGCGAACTTTGATGCTTTCTCAGGTGTCTCGGGATATTGCATTCGACTACGCGCCTACCCATGAACGCTTCGCATTGCGTCGGAAATACCATTTTGCGCGCTGAATTCTTAAGACTTGGTGAAACCCGAGTATTGATGCTTAAGACTTGGTGAAGCCCGAGTATCTCACAATATGTCTTCAGTCAAACGGCTGGATACGTACGATCGCCATTTTGTTTATCAGGTGGACGGTTTCCGTGTTGTCGATAAACGGCATAAACGGGGCGCTATCGTTGAGCAGATCCTGAATCCGCGCTGTTGCATCCACAAAGACATAGCCGCTCAGAACCGTGCCATCGGTCAGCGTAAGTTCGGCATATTCGCGAACTTTGGGGATTTTTTGATGAGCATTCAGGGCTGTACGCATAGACGGAATTTTAAGGTTCGTTCCGTTAACGAGGGATAAAGACGCTTGCCGTTCTGATTAAAAAACTTTCGATGGATTCGCTTGCTGTTAAGGTGTTCGAACGATATCTTGCAGTGCAACAATAAATATTGCGCCGCGAAGCAATCGCATAATACCGCGCACAAAAATGGGGAAAATTTATGGACCAGGAAGCCCGTCCGTCTGTCGTCATCGCGACAATGGAAGAACAGCACGGTTATTTTATCGATGAACTGAAACCTGGCATGACAGATGTTTATGTTCGCACGGTCACGGAAACCGATATTGTCCAGTATTCCCAGGTTTCCGGTGATGATAACCCTCTGCACGTCAACGAGGAATTCGCGAAACAGACTATTTTCAAGGGCCGCATCGCCCATGGAATGCTGACCTGCGGGTATATTTCTGCCGTTCTTGGGACCAAACTGCCGGGTCCGGGCTGTGCGTATCTGAACCAGAACCTGAACTTCCGCGCCCCTGTTCGGGTTGGTGATACCGTACAGACCCGCGTGACGATCAAGGACGTGGATAACGAGACAAATAACGTCGTTACCGAGGTTGTTTGTTCCATCGGAGAAAAAATCGTCATTGATGGTAGTGCGACGCTTTGGGTGCCCAACCGCCGTAAGAAAGACTAGTCAGGCAATTTCCCGCCATTCCCGGTGGGTTATTGGTTTGACTTGACCCCTTACGGTAGTTACCAAGACCGCCGCAATGCGCATATTCAGACACGTTGCGGGGCTGCCGGATTTTGTCCGGGATACCTCTGTCGCCATCGGTAACTTCGATGGCGTCCATCTCGGTCACCAGGCGGTGATTCGCGAGGCGGCAGCGCATGCTGAAAAACTTGGCTCATCACTGTCGGTTATTACGTTCGATCCGCATCCTCGGCGATTTTTCCGTTCCGAAGAGCCGCCGTTCCAATTGACGCCGCTCCGCAGCAAGGTGCGCCGTTTCGAGGATATCGGTGTCGATCAGCTAATGGTCGTGCACTTCGATGAGGATACATCGCAGCTAACCCATGAACAGTTTGTCGACACGTTCATTACCGGCGGTTTTCACGCAAAACACGTGACTGTCGGATATGACTTCGTATTTGGTGCCGGGCGCGGTGGCAGTGGCGATTATCTGCGGGAGCGCGCGGCTCGGGACGGCTTCGGCGTTTCCGTGATCGAGCCGGTTAAGGATCAGAGCGAGACGGTTTATTCGTCGACAAATATCCGCAATTGCCTGCGGGATGGAAATCCCGTCGGGGCAGCAAACCTGCTGGGCCGGTTGTGGGAGGTTGAGGGACGCGTGATCAAGGGCGATCAACGCGGCCGGCAAATCGGCTTCCCGACCGCAAATATAGCGCTGGACGATTACCTGGAACCCGCCCTCGGTGTGTATGCCGTTTGGGTCGGGGTCGAAGAGGGGGGCGTTACCAGCTGGCATGCGGGTTGTGCGAATATCGGCCGGCGACCGACCTTCGACAAGGAGGAGGTCAATTGCGAGACCTATATCTTCGACTTCACCGACGATATTTATGACAAGCTGCTCCGGGTGGCGCTGGTTGAATATATCCGCCCGGAGAAAAAATTCGACGGTATTGCCCAGTTGCGTGAACAGATCGCACTGGATTCCCACGATGCCCGGGCGCTGCTGGACAGCATTGGCCCGGACGATTTAAGACGGGCGCCGGAATAACGCGTCCTTCAGGATAGTTAAGAATTATGGCGATCGATTATAAATCCACCGTCTTCCTGCCGAAGACCGAGTTCGAGATGCGCGGCAAGCTGCCGGAGCGCGAGCCGAGTATTCTTGCGCGATGGGAAGAGATGAATCTCTACAAGCGCCTGCGTGAACAATCAGCAGGGCGTGAAAAATTTATCCTGCATGATGGCCCGCCCTATGCGAACGGCAATCTGCATATCGGTCACGCCCTGAACAAGATTCTCAAGGACGTGATCAACCGGTCGCAGCAGATGCTCGGCAAAGACGCCAATTATGTGCCCGGGTGGGATTGCCACGGTCTGCCGATCGAATGGAAGGTCGAGGAAAAATACCGGTCCACGGGGCGTGATAAGGATGAAGTGCCAATTGTCGAATTCCGCCAGGAATGCCGGGACTTCGCGGAACACTGGATCGGTGTGCAGCGCGAAGAATTCCAGCGGCTCGGCGTGATTGGCGACTGGGAAAACCCGTATACGACGATGAATTTCGCCGCCGAGGCGCAGATCGCGCGCGAACTGATGAAATTCGTCGATAACGGCCTGCTGTATCAGGGATCCAAGCCCGTGATGTGGTCCGTGGTTGAGAAAACGGCGCTGGCCGAAGCCGAGGTCGAATATCACGACCACGAATCCGACACGATCTGGGCGAAGTTTCCACTGCGATCTGCAAGCGCGGACACGATGGAAGCCCTTGGCGGTGCATCGATGGTCATCTGGACGACGACACCATGGACGATCCCCGGCAACCGGGCGATCTCCTATTCCTCGAGAATTTCCTACGGGCTCTATGAAGTCACCGATGCCCCTGAAGAGAACTGGGCAAAGACCGGCGACAGGCTGATTCTGGCTGACGCCCTGGCGGATGACGTTATGGGGTCGGCACGCGCAACAACGTGGAATCGGATGTCGGATGTCACTCCGGACATGCTGAGTGATGCCGCCTGTGCGCACCCGCTGGCGGCGATGGGGTATGAGTTCGATATTCCGCTGCTCGACGGTTCACATGTCATGGATGACGCCGGTACGGGCTTTGTGCATACGGCGCCGGGCCATGGCCGGGACGATTATGATATCTGGGTTGCCAGCGGGCAGAGCCTGACGGCCCGCGGTATCGATACGCGTATTCCCTATACAGTTGACGCCGATGGTATTTATACCGACGAAGCGCCGGGTTTCGACGGTAAATGCGTCATCACTGAAAAGGGCAAGAAGGGTGATGCCAACCAGGCGGTCATCGATGCTCTGGTTGCGGTCAATGCGCTTATCGCGCGCGGCCGGGTGAAGCATCAGTATCCGCATTCGTGGCGCTCCAAGAAGCCGCTTATTTTCCGTAATACGCCGCAATGGTTTATTGCGATGGACAAGCCGTTCACGGAAAAAGGTAAGACTCTGCGCGAGGTCGCGCTGGACGCCATCGACGCGACGGGATTCTATCCCGAGACAGGGCGTACCAGGCTTCATGGCATGATCGAGGGACGGCCCGACTGGGTCGTGTCCCGCCAGCGTGCGTGGGGCGTGCCAATCACGGTATTCGTCAATAAGAAAACCGGCGACTTGCTGCGCGATGCATCCGTTCAGGAGCGGATTGCGACGGCGATCAGCGAAGAAGGTGCGGATGCATGGTTCGCCTCCGATCCGTCGCGTTTTCTCGGCAACGATTACAACTCGGATGATTATGAACAGGTGTTCGATATTCTCGACGTCTGGTTCGATTCCGGCTCTACGCACAGTTTTGTGCTCGAAGACCGCGAAGACCTGCAATGGCCGGCGACGCTTTATCTTGAAGGGTCGGACCAGCATCGCGGGTGGTTTCATTCGAGCCTGCTGGAATCCTGCGGCACCCGTGGTCGGGCACCGTATGATGCCGTACTGACCCATGGTTTCGTTCTGGCCGACGACAAGCAGAAGATGTCGAAATCGACGGGCAATGTCGTTGCGCCACAGGAAATCATCAAACAGTACGGCGCAGACATTCTGCGTATCTGGGTGGTCGCGTCCGACTATTCCGAAGACCTCAAGATCGGCCCGGAAATTATCAAGTACCAGACCGATGCCTATCGACGCCTGAGGAATACGCTGCGCTTTATCCTGGGTAATCTGGACGGTTTCGAGGAAAGCGAACGTTTGCCGGCAGCCGAGATGCCCGAACTGGAACGCTGGGTACTCCATCGTTTGTCGGAGACCGACGAATTGGTGCGGAACCGGGCCGCCACGTTCGATTTTCATGACATGTTTACGGCATTGCATAATTTCTGCGCGGTCGATCTGTCCTCGTTCTATTTCGATATTCGCAAAGATGCGTTGTATTGCGATCCTGCGGATTCAATACGGCGCCGTGCTGCGCGGACGGTCCTGGATGAATTGTTCAACTGTCTGACCGCATGGCTGGCCCCGGTGATTTGTTTCACGGCCGAAGAGGCCTGGCTTTCGCGGAATCCCGGCGATGACAACAGTGTGCATCTTCAGACTTATCCCGATTTGCCGGCTGCTTGGCGCGATGAAGTACTTGCGGAGAAATGGTCCACTGTCCGGCGTGTTCGCCGGGTTGTTACAGGTGCGCTGGAGATCGAACGAGCGGAGAAACGTATTGGGTCGAGCCTGCAGGCTGCGCCGACGGTCTATCTCGACAGCGAAACCGCGATCGTGCTGAACGATGTCGACCTCGCCGAGGTTGCGATCACGTCGCACGTCGTTATCGATACGGGTGTGGCCCCCGATGGGGCATTCGTCATTGAAGACGTGCCGGGCGTTGCGGTTTCGCCGGGACTTGCGGATGGCGGTAAATGCGAACGTTGCTGGCAAGTTCTCCCAGAGGTTGGCGGTGACGGGGAAAATGCAGATATCTGCCACCGCTGCGTCGATGCGGTGGCCAATATTTCCGCGGCAGCGGAGTGAGCGCCGGCTTTTGATACCGATCGGACTCCCCGTTGCTGCCGCGATTATCGCCTTTGATCAGGCGACGAAGTTCTGGATCGTGCTCGACATAATGTCGCCACCCCGGATCATAGAGGTGAGTTCGTTTTTCAATATCGTCATGGTCTGGAACCGCGGTGCAAGTTTTGGCCTGTTCAGCAGCATGTCGCCCTGGACGCCTGTTTTCCTATGCACCATCGCGGTGGTCATCTCAATCGCGCTGGCGGTCTGGATGTATAGGGCTTCGTCGCCTTGGCTGGCGATTGCTCTGGGCATGGTGATCGGCGGGGCATTGGGTAATGCGATAGACCGGGTAATATATGGCGCGGTTGCCGATTTCCTCGATTTCCATGCCTATGGCTATCACTGGCCGGCCTTCAACGTCGCCGATATGGCTATTTTCGTCGGAGTCGTGATGCTGTTGTTTGATGGCTTGATTGAAAAGCGGCGCAACAATAGGTTAGAAGCTGAGCCCGATTCATAATGGATCTAACGAAATGACAAGTTCTTCGGCAATGCCACGGCACATACTGCTGGTGATACTGGCAGCGTTTACGCTTTCGGCCTGTGAAAATGCGCGCCAGGCCATGGGTATCGGCAAGCAGTCACCAGACGAGTTTGAGGTCGTTACCCGCGCGCCGTTGAGCATGCCGCCGGATTTCGGCCTGCGTCCTCCGAGGCCTGGTGCTGACCGGCCGCAGGAAAAAGCGATCGCGGACTCTGCGCGTGACCTTTTGGTCAAAAGCGCGGGAACGACCGCACCGGGGAAACAGGTTCCTAGAACCTCAAAAGGGGAAACGGCGCTCCTGGCCAAAGCCGGCGCCACGAACCCCGATCCTTCCGTTCGTCAAACGCTGAATCGTGAATCCTCGATTCTGGTGACGGAAGATGACAGTTTCACAGACCGACTGATTTTCTGGCAGAAGAAACAGCCTCCTGGAACGGTGGTTGATGCCGCTGCGGAGCAAAAGCGGCTGCGTGAAAATGCCGGACTTGGCGATGCGCCGACGAAGGGCCGGACACTCAAGGTTATCCGCAAGCCCAAAGGCTGGCTTGAAGGCGTTTTATAAGTCACCTGAGTGTGATCGCGACGGGGCTTGCATCCGACAGACGTGTATCTACCTGTCTATGTGGGGGCTGACTAAGCCTTATGCTGCGTAAAGGTCTGTTTCAGCCTTATGCTGCATTATGACAACTGCTTAACGCCGGGAGCTTGATTTGCCTGCTTTTCTAAGAACGTTTTCCGCTGCTTGCATTGTGGCGATGTCTGGTATGATGCTGCCTGCAGTTTCTGTCTCAGCGGCTGTGTTTTCGCCGAAAACATTTACCCTGGATAACGGGCTTCAGGTGGTTGTGATAGAGAACCATCGTGCGCCGATCGTGATGCAGATGCTGTGGTACCGGGTTGGTGCTGCAGACGAAGAACCCGGCGAATCCGGTCTGGCGCATTTTCTGGAGCATTTGCTGTTCAAGGGTACAAAAACGGTAAAGCCAGGTGAGTTTTCACGGACGATTGCGCGTATCGGCGGGCGCGACAACGCGTTTACGAGTTACGATTTTACAGCCTATTTTCAGCGCGTTGCAGCGCACGAACTTGAAACAATCATGCGGCTCGAAGCCGATCGGATGCAGAATCTTGTCCTGACGGACGAAGTTGTTCTGCCGGAGCGCGATGTCGTGCTCGAAGAGCGCCGGTCGCGCACTGATAACAGCCCGGCGGCGCAGCTACGTGAGCAGGTGCGCCGGGCGCTGTACCTGAATCACCCTTACGGCCGTCCAGTCATCGGATGGATGAGCGAAATTCAGCAACTTACGACCGAGAATGCGCTCGCGTTCTATCGCAAGCACTATGCGCCCAATAACGCCATGTTGATCATTGCCGGCGATACCACGTTGGAGAAAGTACGCGCGCTGGCGGAGAAGTATTACGGCCCGATCCCGCGCAGGGCTGTGCCGGAGCGCGTGCGCCCGAAGGAGCCGCCACACCGCGCCGCACGGCGCGTGGTTCTTGAAAATGAGCGTGTCACCTTGCCGGCCTGGTCGCGGACCCACCTGGCGCCGAGCTACGGGGCCGATGAAAAAGGCACAGGCTATGCGCTTGAGGTCCTTGCACAGGTTCTAGGTGGCGGGTCGACCAGCAGGCTTTACCGTAAATTGGTGATTGAGCGTGGGATCGCGTCGAATGCCGGAGCCTGGTACAGCGGCGACGGGCTTGATTATGGCGAATTCGGTATCTATGCCAGTCCCAAAGCGGGTGGAGATATCGATGCGCTCGAAAAGGCGGTTCTCGAGGAACTGGCGGCGGCCATCAAAGAGGGCTTTAAGCCCGCAGATATCGACCGCGCCAAACGACTGATGTCGGCGCAGGCGATCTACGCCCGGGATGGTATACGCGCCGGACCGAATTCTATCGGTCAGGCCTTTACCCAGGGGCAAACGATCACAGATGTCGAAGAATGGCCCGAACGTATTTCCGCGGTGACGCCTGAACAGGTGATGGCTGCGGCCAAAGCGGTCATTAAACGCGAAAGTTCGGTCACCAGTATCCTGCTGCCGGAGGCCGCCAAATGAATATATTCAGGATTGTCCCCAATCTCATCCCCGGCTTTGTGATCGCAGCCGTTGCCGTCGGCATCCTGGCACCGGTCAAGACGCTGCACGCGATGGATATCCGCAAGGTCGTGTCCGACAAGGGTATCGTCGCCTGGTTCGTGCCCGATACATCTGTTCCTCTTGTGGCAATGAGCTTTGCGTTTCGTAATGCCGGCTCGGCAACAGACCCGGATGGCAAGGAAGGCCTTGCTGCAATGTCGTCAGCGCTGTTGGACGAAGGGGCCGGAGAGTTGAAATCCCAGGCGTTCCAGCGGGCGCTCGAAGAAATTGCAGCTCAGATGTCCTTCAGTGCGGGGCGGGATACGTTTACCGGCGCGTTACGCACCCTGACGGCCGAGCGCGCAAAGGCGTTCGATCTGTTACGCTTGGCGCTGAATGCTCCCCGTTTTGATGACGTCCCGGTCAAGAGAATTCAGTCGCAGATGCTTGCGTCGCTGCGCCAGCAGTCAAAAAACCCGCGAAAAATTTCCGGCCGCTTATGGTCAGAAACGGTGTTTCCGGGACACCCCTATTCAAAACCGTCCGGCGGGACTGAGAAAACCGTCGCAACACTGACGGCTGATGATATGAAGTCGTTTATCCGCGAACGTTTCAGCAGAGACCGCCTGATCATCGGCGTCGTCGGTGATATTTCGGAAGAGGAACTCAAACAGCGTCTCGACAGTGTATTCGGTGATCTGCCGGCCCAGGGGCCGAAGTTTGCAATTCCCGAGATCAAGCCTGCCGGTGGTGGTAAAACGCTCATCGTTCGCAAGCAGATCCCACAGAGCATCGTGGTCCTCGGTCATGCAGGGCTGAAACGCGCCGACCCCGATTGGTACGTGGCGCTTCTGGTGACACGGATTTTCGGTGGTGGTGGTTTGAGCTCTCGCCTCTATGCAGAAATCAGAGAAAAGCGGGGGCTTGCGTACTCGGTCTATGCCTATCTCAGCCCGATGGAGCACTCAGCGCTTCTGGCAGGGGGCGTCGCGACGCAGAATGCGCGAACAGCAGAATCCCTTTCGGTTATCCGGGCTGAATGGCGGAAAGTTGCGGAGCAGGGCATTACCGCGAAAGAGTTGGAGATCGCGAAAACCTATATGAACGGGTCGTTCCCGCTGCGTCTTGGGTCAAGTCGTGGGATCGCGAACATGCTGGTGGGTATTCAGATTTCCGACCTTGGCATGGACTACATTAAACAGAGGCCTTCACTGATCGATTCCATCTCTCTTGATGATGCAAACAGGGTGGCAAAGCGATTATACAACGCGGATGATCTGACGGTCGTTATCGTCGGTGACCCGAAGGGAATCGACGAAAAACGTTAGGTTTTTCCCGTCAGCGCCATTCGGGTGCAAGTTATCCACAAAACACGCCATCGCGGGTGACACGCCCTTTTCCTGATTCGCCGTCATGACTTATGGTGCAGAAGGATTTCCGCACATGAATTTGCCGTACACACAGGACCTTACCGATTGCTTCGCTGCCGAAATCGGCGATGGAGGATTGGACGCTACGAACTTCGACCGGTATGTCGCCGAGTCCGAGAAAGCGGTGTTGCGTCTGCGCTCGGCATATGCGGATCATTCGCTTCCATTACTCAGATTACCGGAGACCCGTGACGACCTTGCAGTAATCGGCGAGGTCGCAGACCGGTTTCGCAGTTCGTTCGACGATGTGGTGGTGCTCGGTACCGGTGGTTCTTCCCTGGGGGGGCAGACACTTTGCTCCGTTGCGGGAACGGGACTTGGGCGGCGTCCGGGCGCACCGCACCTGCATTTTATGGATAATGTTGATCCAAATACGTTTGATAACCTTATTTCGGCTCTCGACTGGCAGCGCACCGGCGTTGTCGCGATCTCCAAATCGGGGTCGACGGCGGAAACGCTTCTACAGCTGGGCGCAGTGATCGGGGCCCTTGGACAGCATGTGGCCGAAGACCGAATTGCAGACCATCTCGTTGTTGTCACGGAACCTGCTGACAACCCGCTCTCCGTAATCGCCCGACAATACGACTGCACTGTCCTCGATCATCATCCGGAAATCGGCGGGCGGTACTCGGTTCTGTCCGTTACGGGCCTGTTGCCGGCGGCAATTGCCGGTTTCGATATCGGACGTTTACGTGACGGCGCCGGAATGGTGCTCGAACAGCTGCTTTCCGATGCCGGGGTGCATGATGTTCCTTCGGCGACCGGGGCAGCGGTATCGGTTGGCCTGAACCGTCATACCGGGGTCGGTATCAGCGTCCTGATGCCGTATTGCGACAGAATGGCGGACCTGGGTCTATGGTTCTGCCAGCTCTGGGCGGAAAGCCTGGGAAAGAACGGGGATGGCAGCACGCCCGTGCGGGCGCTGGGGACGGTCGATCAGCATAGCCAGCTGCAGCTCTATCTCGATGGCCCCGCCGATAAGATGTTTACGTTGATTTTGACTGAAACCGGCGGACAGGGAGCACCGATTCCGGGAACTTTCGCGGATATCGAGGGATTGTCCTATCTTAGCGGCCGCACCATGGGCGACCTGTTTGCCGCCGCCGGGCGCGCGACGGCAGAAACGCTGGCCAATAACGGACGTCCGACCCGGGTGTTTGATGTTCCCCGGGTGGATGAAATCTCGATGGGGGCGTTGATGATGCATTTCATGCTGGAAACGGTCATTGCTGCCGATCTGATCGGTGTAAACGCATTCGACCAGCCCGCTGTCGAGGAAGGCAAGATTCTCGCGCGTGAATATCTTGCGAAGGGTGGGGGGCTTTGATCCTCCGCCGTCTGCCTGAGACACTGGTCAATCGTATCGCCGCGGGCGAGGTAATCGAACGGCCCGCTGCGGCGGTAAAGGAACTGGTTGAAAACGCCATTGATGCAGACGCACGTCATATTGACGTTGTGCTGGAAGACGGTGGACGGGTTCTTATCTCGGTCACCGATGACGGTCGCGGGATGACAGCTGAAGAGCTCGAACTCGCTGTTGAACGACATGCCACGTCTAAATTGCCGGATGACGATCTTGTTGATATCCGCACACTCGGGTTTCGCGGAGAAGCACTGCCGTCAATCGGCGCCGTGTCACGACTTTCGATCACCAGCCGTGCAGCAGGGGAATCGGCGGCATATGCAATTCTGATTGAAGGCGGACGTAAAGAGTCACCGCGGCCCGCAGCCCTTGGCGCCGGGACGCGTATCGAAGTCCGCGACCTGTTTTATGCCACTCCGGCCCGGCTGAAATTTCTGAAGACGCCACGGACCGAGGTCGATCACGCCGCCGATGCAATCAAACGTCTCGCGATGGCGCATCCCGAGGTCGCGTTTTCGCTGTCGGATGAAGACCGGACGCGTTTTCGTTACGGCCCTGCGCAGGGTGACCTCCTGACCGCGCGGCTTGACCGCCTTTCAGCGGTAATGGGCCGCGAATTTGCCGATAATGCCGTTGCGGTCGATGCGGAACGCGGCGGTATCCGGTTAAGCGGCTATGCCGGTGTACCGACGCTCAACCGGGGAAACGCGCGCGCGCAGTACCTGTTTGTAAATGGACGACCGGTACAGGATCGTTTGCTCGTCGGGGCCGTCCGTGGCGCTTATCAGGATTTTCTCGCGCGGAACCGTCACCCCATGGTCGCACTGTTCCTTGATGTTCCGCCGGAATGCGTAGACGTCAACGTTCATCCCGCGAAAGCAGAAGTCAGATTCCAGGATGCAGGACTGGCAAGGGGACTGATCGTAGGCGGGCTGCGTCGTGCGCTTGAAGCGGCGGGGCACAAAGCCTCCACCACTGTTGCTGCAGCTGCGCTGGGGGCGTTCCAGCCCGGTACAGGCGGGGTTGGAGGTGGTTCGATGCCGTGGCGTCAGTCATCGGCACTACCCCGCGAACTGGCGGAGATCGCCGCAGCCTACCAGGCGCCCGCATCCACCGGGGTGCTGGATGCTTTTGATGCGCCTTCGGCGCGGGTAACGGCTGACGGGTATTCCGAGTCGATGGCGGTGCCCGTGACGAATTTCCCGCTTGGTGCTGCCCGGGCGCAGGTGCACGAAACATATATCGTTGCCCAGACCGATACCGGGATCGTCATCGTCGATCAGCATGCGGCGCATGAGCGGCTGGTGTATGAGCGTATGAAGGCAGCGCTTGCGGAGGGCGGTGCCAAGCGCCAGGGCCTGCTGATCCCCGAAGTGGTCGAGATGGACGAAGCGGCGGTCGATCGCCTGTGTGAACGGTCGGGAGAGTTCGAGGAACTGGGCCTCGCCATTGAAAAATTTGGTCCCGGCGCCGTCGTTGTGAGAGAAGTGCCCGCCTTGCTCGGACAGGCTGATGTAACCGGCCTGCTAAAGGACCTTGCTGACGACCTGGAAGAATTCGGCGCCGGTCTTGCTCTCAAGGAGCGGCTCGAAGACGTTTGTTCCACGATGGCCTGCCACGGCAGTGTCCGTGCCGGCCGCCGTCTGTCGCCTGAAGAGATGAATGCATTGCTGCGCGAAATGGAAGTGACCCCCCATTCCGGGCAGTGCAACCACGGCCGGCCGACCTATGTCGAATTGAACCTGTCAGATATAGAGCGCCTGTTCGGGCGTCGTTGAATTACACGACGGGCGTCGGTGTCTTTGAACTGCCTTCTTCTACATCCGGGATATAGCCCCGCCGTTGCAATCGCCTGAACCGCCTGGTCAGAAGGAATGCAGCACTTGTAAGGCCCAGAACAAACCCCATCCAGAGGCCCGCAGCCTCAAAGCCGCCCCAGAAGGCGAGGGCGAGTCCGCTCGTCAGGCCGACGCCCCAATAACTGAACGCTGCGATCACCATTGGCCACGTGGTGTCGCTGAGACCGCGCAGTGCTCCGGCAGCGACGGCTTGTATACCGTCTGCGGCTTGAAAGAAGGCAGCGTAGATCAGGTAAGACGCGGCGAGGGCGAGCACAGCCGCACTGTCGGGGTGTGCTCCATCCAGGTATATCGATGCGAAAGTTTCCGGGAGCGATAGGACGATCGCTGTCATTACCGACATGAAAACAAGCGCGATCGAAACAGCGACCCAGCCTGACCGGTAGGCCCCCTCGGTATCTCGTCGGCCAACAGCCTGCCCGACGCGCACGGTTGCGGCCTGCCCCAGGCCCATCGGCACCATGAAGGTAATATGAGGCATCTGCAGCGCGATCATGGTCGCGGCGATGGCATGTGCGCCAAACTGGCCGACGATAAATATCGCGCTGAAAAAGAATCCGGCTTCCAGGAGACTCATTGCGGCAATCGGCAGGCCAATCCGAAATATTTGCCGGAATTGAAACCAGTCGGGCCGCCAGAAACGTCCGAGGATGGCGTAGCGCCTGAAAGGTTTCGCGAAGACGGCGATGGCAAGCAGGACGAGAAACATCAGCCAGTTGACGATTGATGTAGCGATGCCCGCCCCGACGAGTTCCAGTCGTGGCAGCCCGAAATTTCCGAAAATAAGGGCATAGTCCAGCAGGCCGTTCAGCGGCACACCAGCCAGCATTACCCATAGAGCGGGGGTAGGGCGGTTCAGCGACGAAATGAAGTTTCGGACGACGGCGAACCCGATACTGGGGATCAGGCACCACATAAGGGTGCTCATATAGGCATCCGCATGGGGCAGGATTTCAGGAGGTTGCGACAATAATCCCAGCAGGTCCGGTGTATACCGGAATGCAATCATCGCCGGTACGGTGAGCACTATCGTCGCCCAGAATCCCTGCCTGATCACGCGACGGATCATCCGTGGCTTGCGTGCGCCGAAAGCCTGTGACGCGAGGGCCGCGGTTGCCATGATCACGCCGAAGCAGAAGACCCATGTCAGAAAGAAAATCATCAGACTGAGCGATGCGCCGGCCAGCGCATCGGGACCCAGCCGCCCGATCATGGCCGTGTCGGTGGTCAGCATCGCGACCCATGCGAGCTGGGTGAAGACAATCGGTGCACCCAGGCGCGCCATTTCTGCAAGCTCGATACGCCAGAACGGTCTGGGGGCCGCTGTGCCGTGTGAGGAGGGTGTAGGCGGGCGCGTCATATCGGTATGGCTGTTTCCGGTATCATCAAAGGCGAGTCGTCAGACAGCCTGATTGAAAGCAAAAATTCAGCGCGGGCGAATGTCCTGACGCTGGATCAGGGTGTGATGTGTTCGTTTCGCAGGAAGTGGACCTTCGCGGCCCCGTATTTCCGGGTGTCGAGTTTCTCGAAAGTATCGTCGAACTCCGGGTCGGTCCCCGCTTCGGTTTCTACCACGCAAATTGCGCCCGGGGCGATCCAGCCGGCATCACGAAGCGCGGTCAGGGCCGGTGCGGCGAGGCCTGCTTTGTAGGGTGGGTCCAGAAGCACAAGCCCGTAGGCTTCTGCCGGGCGGACGGGTTTAAGGCAGTCTCCCTGCAGAACGTCCGCCGCGGACCGTTCGCCGAGCGAGTCCAGATTCTGTCGGCAGAGCGCAAGAGCCACGCGGCTCTTGTCCATGAAGGTGACATGGGCGCCGCCGCGGCTCAGCGCCTCGAGGCCGAGTGCTCCGGTGCCGCAGAACCCGTCGAGGACCCGCGCGCCGGTTACGACCGATAGCCCGCCCGGGCCCCAATCCCTGTGTTCCAGAATATTGAACACGGATTCGCGCACCCGGTCCGATGTCGGACGGATATCATTGCCCTCGGGGGCGTCGATGAGGCGCCCTCTATGCCTGCCGGCCACGATGCGCATTGGATGTATCCAGTCCGAGTTGATCTTTGAGTGTGCGGCGAGGCACTTCTTCGACACCGCCGCGACCAAGCTGGCCAAGTTGGAACGGGCCATAGGCGGTACGAATAAGTCGGTTAACCGGGTACCCCAGATGCTCGAATACCTTTCGGATTTCCCGGTTCTTGCCTTCCCGCAGCGTCACCGTTACCCAGGCGTTTCTGCCCTTTGCGCTGTCGATGGCGGCCTCGATCGAGCCGTATTTCATGCCTTCAACGGTGATGCCCTTTGCCAGCAGGGCGATTTCCTTTTCGGTGGGCGTGCCGAACATACGGACACGATAACGCCGAACCCAGCCTGTTTCGGGCAATTCCAGGCGCCGGGCAATCCCGCCGTCATTGGTGAGTAGTAAAAGCCCTTCGGAATCAAAGTCGAGGCGCCCGACCGACATCACCCGTGGCAGATGCTTCGGCAGCCGTTCGAAAACCGTCGGACGACCACGTGGGTCGTTGTTGCTGCAGATCAGGCCCGCAGGTTTGTGATAACGCCACAGCCGTGTCGCCTGAGGTTCTGCGATAGGTTTCCGGTCGACGCGTATGTCACAGGTGTCGGTGACGAGGGTCCCCGGTTCCGAGATTTTCTTGCCATTGACCCAGACCCGGCCGTCCGCAATCCAGCGTTCGGCCTCGCGGCGGGAACAGACCCCGGCGCGGGATAGCCGTTTGGCGATGCGTTCACCTTCTTTTTCGGTCATGCGTAGGCTTTCGCAGCATTGATGAATGCCTGGAATATAAGGGCGTCTGCCGGGTCGATCGAGAATTCCGGGTGCCATTGTACGCCGAGACAAAAGGCATATTCCGGCGCTTCAATGCCTTCGACCACGCCATCGGGCGCGATGCTGTTGATCGTGACGTTTTTGCCGACATCCTTGACGGCCTGATGGTGGGCGGAATTCACTGAAAGTTGCGTATTCCCGGCGATGCGGTGAAGCAGGGTGCCCTCAGTTACAGCAACGGCGTGTCCGGCTTCGTCTCGCGGGTTTGGTTGTTCATGGGCGAGCGGATTGTCGATTTCGTCCGGGATATGCTGGATCAGCGAGCCGCCGAGAACCACGTTGAGCAATTGCTGGCCGCCACAGATGCCGAGTACCGGCATGTTGCGCTTGAGCGCTCCTTCAGTGACCGCCCACTCGAAATCGGTCCGGGCGGCTTTGACGACAACAGATGGGTGGCGTGCTTCGGCGCCGAACAGGGCCGGGTCGACATCAAAAGCGCCGCCGGTGACGACAAGGCCGGAAATCAGGTTGAGATAGTCATCCACGCGGTCGAGTTCATGCGGCAGCATGACCGATAGCCCCCCCGCATCGGAAACCGCGGAGGAATAGTTTTCACGGATCGCGTACCAGGGAAATTTTGAATAGGTGCCGGGTTCCTCGGAATCGAGGGTGATTCCGATCAGCGGGCGCATAACGGCATACTTTTATCGGCCGGCGCGGTAGGCGCTTTCTTCGCGGAGCCAGTGATCGGCATAATCGACGTCTTTCCAGTCTGCGAACCAGGGTCCGCCGCGAGTATAGTGGATTGCCGATGGTGTGCCACGTTTTGGCTTGTCGTTCCAGCCTTCCAGCCAGTTCCATGTTTCCGGCAATGCGCCGATCAGTTCGTCGTCGAGCCAGCCGAAGCGGTGCAGATATTTTCCGGACTCGCTGTTTGCAAGGTCAGGCGTCAGAACCCGGTTAGCCTCATGACCGCAATTGAACAGGATCATTGATGACCAGTTTTTGCGCGGATACAGCGTTTGTTGCTGGCCGTCCATCTTGTGCCGCTCTGACGGCCGGTGGTCGTGGTGAACGCACATGGCCGCGAAACGATCATCGGCCGAAGCGATAAGATCAGCTATGTCTGCGAGCCACAGAAAATCGCAATCGCAAAACACGGCCCAGCCCCGATAGCCGGACAGATAAGGCACGAAGAACCGCGTATAGGTAAAATCTGTCGAGGCCAGTGGGTCCACGCCCCGCGTATACAGGCCCTGCGCACGCAGGGAATCCTGAATTAACGGCTGGATGTCGAGCGGGCGTGAGGCGTTCCGGATCAGGGATTGCCGGCAGACCTGATAAGCGATGTCTTCTCGCCGGTCGTAGCCCACATAGACCGGAAACGCCGTCGTAGAGACATTCTGTTCACTGCGGAGTGGCCGTGTCATTTCCACGGTGTTTTAATCCTTCAGCGATGCAGACAGGCCATCGAAGGCCTGTGACCACGTACCGTCGGGCATCTGACGGTGAATTTTCGTCTCCGGAAACCAGGGGCTCGCGGCCCCAGTGTTCATCCAGCGGTATTCTGCTGGACGCGGAACGATCACGTCGGACGATTTTTGGCGCGCAGCGCGAAGATGGGTCATGGTGTTACTGACGCCTACGTAACGATCCAGCAGGCCGGAGAGGGCGAGAAGGTCCTCGATGTCTTCATTCAGCGCGGATAGATCGAGGACAGGACGGCCGAGGGCGGCGGTGAAACGGTCCGTCTCGCCCTCCGCGGCGTCCCGTTGAACCACGATGACCGTACCTGGTGCGTCGCGCAGCGCCGACGCAAAAAGAGCGACCGGCGCTTCTTTCAGAAGCGCCTGGCGCATGTTGGGTGTCCCGGCACGCCACGTCACGCCGACCCATGGGGGCGGACCGAATGCGGTGAGTTTTGAGCGAAGAATCTCTTCGCGTTCCGTGAGTACTGGAATCTCGTAGGGGACGGGCGTCGGGTCAACATCTTCGCTGCCCAGCAAGAATGGCAGGTCGCCGGATGATACGACAACGTCGCCGTCGGCCGGGGTTTCTGCCGGCACTATTTCGTCGGCGATCCCTGCCCGCCGCAGCATGTCGGCAATCCTGGGGTCGGGCTGGAAGGTTACACGTGCGCCGCGCGCTTTCAGCGCCGGGATGTAACGCGCAAAGAAAACCTGGTCCCCCAGGCCCTGGTCGGCGATGACGGTCACGCGTGTCCCATCAAGGTCTGATGCGAAAGGAGCCCGATCGATGTGTGATGCAATGGCGAGAACGCTCGTCCGCCGGAGAAAGTGTTTCCAGCCATTGGCGAATTGACCGTCCGCCAGAAGGTTATTTGCCAGTCCGGCATGGGCATCGACATGATCGGGGTCGATCTCCAATGCGCGTTGATACTTCTGCACCGCTTCGTGATTGTCGCCCCGATGGCTGACCGCATTGCCGACATTGCACAGCAGATCAGGGTCGTTCGGGGTATTGTCGAGGGCGCCCTGATAAAGGGTAAGGGCTTCGTCCGTCCGAAAGGTTCTGGCCAGGATATTTGCAAGATTCGACGCAAATTCATGGTTGTCCGGTGAAAGGCTTACCGCTCTGCGCAGAAACCCTTCGGCGGTTTCGAGCCGACCACTGCCAGCATGCAGGACAGCGATAGCATTCAGTGTTTCAGGAGTGTCGGGTGCAAGAGTGTCGAGAATCTCGAATTCGTGCAGGGCTCCGTCGGTATCTCCGGCGTCCCGTAAAATCTGGGCAACCGTCCCATGTGCGCTGATATGATTGGGAACAAGTTCGATAACCTGGCGATAGGTTTGCAGCGCCATATCATTGTTGCCCACATCAACATAGGCATTTGCCAAATTGAAATACGCGGACGGGTTTTCAGACGCCAGCGAGATGGCTTGATGCAATACTTCCACCGCCTGATCCGGACGCCCTGCAGCACGATGTGCCGCGCCAAGGTTGGTCAGTATCTCGCCGTTTGCTGGATCTCCGGCGCGGGCGCGTGTCAGAAATTTGATAGCGTTTTCAGGGTCGTTCTGTCTGAGGCGTATCGCGCCCAGAATATGAAGCGCGTTCGCTTCCTGGGGAAGGCTGCGGAGCACTGATCGGCAATGTTTGTCCGCAGCCTTGAGATTCCCTGTCTGTAAACAATGGACAGCTGATTCAAGTGCCTGTTGCGGTTGTAGTTGCTTGGCCACGATTTAAGTCCCCCGGGGAATCTAACGTAAGATGGTTAATTTACGGATTTAGGGTTGCAAAACCGTAAAGCCCTCCGAATTCGTGCCAAATGCGATCGGGGCCGGGAGCAGTATTGCGGTATGGCCGAAACCTTTCTGTGAGACCTGCTGAAAAGGCCTGAAATCAGCCATTACTGAGGTGATTCAGCCCGATGGAATTTCGCTCCGCAAAAGTATGGCCACGGCCGCATCACGTAGTGCTGTCTTCGGTAGTGCCGTGTGGTGGAGCAAGTTCGATGTATCCGGGCTTGACCGCGGGTTCATGCCTGTCAATTGTGCGTCATGGACGAGGATCATGACATATCCGTTTCTCCCTATATGCGTCTGGCGCTGGAGACGGCGCGAGAGGCGGCTGCAGACGGAGAAGTACCGGTAGGTGCGGTGCTGGTCGATGCCGGGACGGGGGATGTCATCGTGACGGCCGGGAACCGGGTTGAATGCGACAGCGATCCGACCGCACATGCGGAAATGATCGTGATCAGGGAAGCCGCTAACCTCCGAAAAGACGCCCGGTTAAACGGCTGCGACCTGTATGTCACGTTGGAACCATGCCCGATGTGTGCAACGGCAATCTCGTTCGCGCGGATTCGGCGGGTTTATTTCGGGGCATTTGACCCCAAGGGCGGCGGCGTTGAAAACGGCCCCCGGATATTTGACCAGCCGACATGTCATCATCGCCCAGACGTTTACGGCGGCATCGGAGAATCCGACGCCGCCGCGTTACTCAGAGAGTTCTTTGCTGCCCGGCGCTAGCGCCGGGGGTAGTCAATCGAAGTCGGATTCAAAGCCGTATTCTTTCCAGCGTTCCTTGACCTTTTCCATGTCTTCCTTGTGCGGATGCACCGTCGGCGGATAGCGGTTTCCGCCGTACTGGTCTTCCAGATCGAAATCGAGGTTGACTGTCGCGTCGATCAGGACGCGGCACCACTTGCCGGTACCGAACTTCATGGGGTCGCGATCACGCAGCCGTGTTGACGGATCAAGCAGTGAGCCGAACGAGCCCGGGAAGAACACGATATCGTCTTCTGCCGCATTGACGCGATAGGCAAACGCCCAGTCGACGGATGCGTAATCATGGATGTCGATATCGTCGTCGAGCACCCAGATATTCTTGTACCGCAGGTGTGCCGAGTTTGAGCCCCAGATGGCGGCCGCTGCCTGCTTGGCCTGACCGCGATAGGTCTGGTGTAGCTGGATCATCAGCGTGGTGCCGTTATTCGCCGCCGGGCAATGCACGTCGGTTACGCCGGGAACACCCGCACGTTCCAGTACGTTCCACGCTACACCGGCGCGCTGCACCGAACTGGTAACCGAGTTTTCGTTCAGCATTTTCGGCAGAGTGCCTTCCAGCGTGCCGCGATGGATCGAGTCGTTCCGGTAGCTGATCGTCGTGACCTTGGTGACGTGCTTCGGTCCCTGATCACCACCGAAATACCCGGTGTATTCGCCGAACGGGCCTTCCATTTCGAAGGTCGCCGGATCGGAATCGATAAACCCTTCAATGACCATTTCGGCATTCGCCGGTACCATGATGTCGCTGGTCTCGCACTTGATCAGTTCCATCGGCTTGCCGCGCATTGCACCCATGACCTCATATTCCGACACGCCGGTCGGGATCGGGGCGGAAGCACAATAGGGCAGGGACGGTTCAAAACCGTAAACGTGGGCAACCGGCATTTTCATGCCGCGGTCGGCCCATTTCTGGAAGTGGACGCCCCAGTGCTGGGCGCGCCACAGCAGAACGGGCAGGGTATCTTTCTGACCGAGCATGCCGCGATAAATGCCGATGTTGTGCTGCCCGGTATCGGGGTCCATCGTCACGGTGGCCTGGTAGGTATTAATGTAGCGCCCGCCATCTTCTCGATGCCAGCGCGGCACGGGAACCTTGTAGATATCGATGTCGTCGCCGTTGACGATGTTTTCCTTCACGGCGCCTTCGAATACCTCAACCGGCTCAACCCGCTGCTGCAGGAAATGACGCGTGGCAAGTACGAGGTCTCGCACAGGCGCATCTTTCGGCAGGCCGAGCATCATGGCGACGCGCTTGTAGTTCGAGAGACCGCCGGTAAAGACACGGCGTGAATAGACATCGTCATCGGGGCCATAGCCGCTGATGTTGTTGAACAACAGGGCGGGGCCATGGCCCTGCCCGAACGTTTTCCGGGCAATCGTGCCCAGTTCGCAATCCCAATCGACTTCGACGTCGATTTCCTGCAATTCGCCTTCTTCGCGAAGCGCATCGATCCAGCCGCGTAAATCTTCAAAGGCCCGCGGCACGATCTTGTTGTGCATAGCGCCGAGTTCGTTGGTCGTCATAGGTCAGCTCCCTGATCTTTAAGTCTTGCAATGCGGGATTGCCCCGGACATCGCATTCGTTCACTCGATTGTTCTGCCGCAGTTTTTGCGGCACCCGGTATCCAAGTCAATTGCCGGTCCTTCATATCGCCATGCGTATTGCGCATGACCGGTTGAATTTCGTCAGTCGGACGAAGACAATTTCTGTTTCCATTTCCCGTCAATGCCGAGGGTGTCCCAGCGGGCTTCTACCTTCATCATGTCTTCGCGAGACGGGCGGACGGTCGGTGGGTAGCGGTCGCCGTTTCGTTCCGGCTCGTAATCCAGGTTGATGGTCGCATCGGTGAGGACGCGAGACCACTTGCCGGTACCGAACAAATGAACATTTGCATCACGCCGTCGGACGCTGGGGTCGAGCCCGGCACCCCAATTGGCGGGATAAATGACAATATCGCCTTCTCCGGCAGCCACGCGCCATGCATGCGCCCAGTCAACTGCCTCGTAGTCGTGAACGTCGATATCGGCATCGACCACGGTGACATGCTTGTAGCGCACATGCGACGATGAATCGCCCCAGAGGGCGGCTGCGACCTGCTTGGCCTGACCGCGATAGGTCTGTTCGATCGAGACGTTCAGGTTGACCGCCGCCTGGATGGGGTGGCCGAACACATCCTTCACGCCGGGAACGCCCGCGCTTTCCAGCGCATTCCAGGCCACGGCGGACCGGTGGATCGAGCTCATGATCGGGTTTTCGCCGATGCTGCCGGGGATCGCGCCCTCGACGGTACCGCGATAAATCGGATCGTCCCGATGGGTGATCGCGGTAACGCGGGTTGTGTGCTTCTTCGAGCGTTCCGGCGCATAGAAACCGGTGAATTCTGCGTAAGGGCCTTCCTCGGTGAAGGTCGCAGGATCCGTGGAAATCCAGCCTTCGATCACGATTTCAGCGTTGGCAGGAACCTTGAGCGGGACCGTTTCGCAGTCGATCAGGTCTACGGGTTCACCACGGATGGCACCCATGACGTCATATTCGGATATAGCGCGCGGCACGGGGGCGCCGGCGGTAAAGCCGAGTGACGGTTCCCAGCCGATGACGTAGGCGACGGGCATTTCTTCGCCGGATTGCTGATGTTTCGAAAAATGGCCGCCCCAGTGCTGGGCGCGCCACAACAGAACAGGTATTTCCGCCGGGCCGCCGACCATGCCGCGATAGATACCGACATTATGAACGCCGGTGTCGGGGTCTTTGGTGACGCAGCCGGCATAGGTCAGCGCGTAGCGCCCGCCGTCGAGCGCGTTCCATTTGGGGATCGGGAATTTCAGCAGGTCGATATCATCGCCCATGATGATGTTATCTTTGACCGGGCCGTCATTCACGTTGCGCGGCTCGATACGTTCCTGGAAGATCGTGCGGCAGATGCGGACGAGTTCGCGTGCAGACGTGTCCGGGGCAAGTCCAAACATCATGGCGATACGCGAATAACTCGCGTGACCGCCGGTAAACATGCGCGAACACAGCGCGTCGGGGCCGTTATAATCCTTGATATTGTTGAACAGGAAAGCCGGTCCGTCACCGCTTCCCTGCATCATCCGGATGATATTGCCAAGCTCGACATCCCAGTCGACTTCGCCCGTGATTTCCGCAAGTTCGCCGCCGTCGCGGAGGGCGTCAATCCACCCGCGCAGGTCGCCGAATACCGCTGGACTCCGCTTAATGTCCGAACCACTCATATCGTTCTCTCCCCGTCAGCATGTCTGTTGGGGGAATATTTAACGTCTGCGCGGTTTTTTAGCCATAGGCCCGCCCATGCAGCCTCTACATGGGCGTATGTGGCAGTGACAGCCTTACCGTCAGGCCGCCGTCAGCGGAGTCTTCCAGGACGATATCTCCGCCGTGGCGCCGTGCGATCGACCGGGCGACCGCGAGCCCCAGGCCGGAGCCGCCTGTTTCCCGGTTACGCGAGGTCTCGAGGCGGAAAAACGGGCGGAAAACATCTTCCCGACGGTCGGCCGGAATACCGGGGCCTCTATCTGTCACAGCGATATCAATGCGGTCGGCTTCTTCCGAGACCTCTACCGAGGCTGAGGCACCGTACTTGATCGCATTGACCACGATATTCTGGACGGCGCGTTTGATCGCGCCCGGCGCACAGACATAGGCAAGGCGGCCATCGGTCTCGCATGAAACCGGTTGTCCGGCATCCGCCATGTCATCGCAGAGGCTCTGTACGAGGGCGGCGAGGTCGGTCTGGGTACGCGGTTCTTCGGCGGCGTCGTCACGGGCAAAGGCGAGGGTGGAATCCAGCATTGCCTGCATTTCGTCCAGGTCGGCAATAGCCTTGGCCTGCTGTTCTGCATCGTCGATGAACTCGGCCCGTAGTTTCAGACGTGTCAGCATGGTGCGCAGATCATGGCTGATTGCCGCCAGCATCATCGTGCGGTCATCGACGAAACGACGCAGGCGTTCCTGCATGACGTTGAAAGCACGTGTCGCGTTACGCAATTCCCGGGTCCCCTGTTCGGGAAGCGGCGGAGAGCGGACGTCGAGCCCGATACGCTCGGCGGCAGCGGCAAAACTGCGCAGTGGGCGTGTCATCCGGTGGACTGCCCAAAACGAGACAATAATGATCAATACTGTGGATAAAGAGATCCAGAAGATCATCCGAACTGCCCACCGTAGCGATGTTGTGTCCGTCGATCCGACGAAATGGACCCAGCCGCCGGTCTTCAGACCAACCGCAACCAGGATCTTTACCCGGCTGTTCAGCAGGTCCGGCGGCGTCGGCCGTCCGCCCGGCATCGGCGGAGCCGCCCGGTCTCCCCGGTCCCAGCTGTTGAAACGGCGGATGACAATGCGGCGCTCGCCAAGATCAGGCAGTACCGACCGAATATCCCTCTCATGGCGCCGGCCGGGGTGCCAACCCCGTGGGATACGCGGCCGCCGCCCCTCGGTCAGCCCGATCCAGAGTGTGGGGCTGTTCAGCGCCCGTAGCAGCGTCTCGCGCTCGTCTGCAGGAGTCTGTTCGATCAGAGGGACAATGACGCTCATACGGTCGGCGACGGAGACCGTAAGGAGTTTGAATGTTGTCTGGGCTCGGTCTTGTACGTAGGCCGCTGCGCTGACCCACATGGCGACAATCAGTAAGCCGACGATGACAAGTGTCAGACGCCCGGCAATGGATGACGGCCATAATCTGCGCCAACGGCGTGGGCGGTGGCTGATGTCACTCTCGTTTGTGTGCCTGCTGCTGTTAGAGGACCTCATAACGCACTAACCCTTCACTTCTACGGTGGCCGTGAACATGTATCCGCCGCCGCGAACTGTTTTGATCAGCGTTGGTTCTTTGGGATCGGCTTCGATCTTCCGGCGTAGACGGCTAAGCTGGACATCGACCGACCTGTCGAAGGCGCCTGCTTCCCGACCGCGCGTTAAATCCAGGAGCGCGTCCCGGCTGAGAACGCGTTGTGGCCGTTCCGCCAGCGAGACGAGCAGATCGAACTCGCCCGCCGTCAGAGACACGAGTGCGCCTGCCGGATCGCGGAGTTCGCGTTTGGCCAGGTCGAGTGTCCAGTTTTCAAAGATCAACTGGCGTCCCGATGCAGGCAGCGGGCTCCGAAAATCGCCGCCGCGCCGCAATACGGCTTTTATGCGTGCCAGAAGTTCCCGCGGATTGAAAGGTTTGGGCAGGTAGTCGTCGGCCCCCATTTCAAGTCCGACAATCCGGTCGGTCTCTTCGCCCAGCGCCGTGAGCATGATGATGGGGATCGCGGTATCGGCGCGCAGCCGCCGGCATATCGAAAGTCCGTCTTCGCCCGGCATCATCAGGTCCAAGACGATGAGGTCAAAACTGCCGTCGGTAAGATGGCTGTCCATCTCCTTGCCGTTGGCTGCGTCATCGACGCGAAACCCGTGTTTGCGCAGAAATCGCGCTGTGAGATCGCGAATTTCGCGGTCATCGTCGACAACGAGGATATGCGGTGAAGGGTCGTTCATAAGGCCAATATAGGCGGTCGGTTCCATCATGCGGGATGGTTTTTTGTAACGGAGTGTTACAGCGGCAGGAACTGTAACGAACCGTTACAAAACAGCGGTTTGACGGACATGCAGCCGTTACAGGGCGTTCCTATGTTGGGTTTGTCGGCGCCGCACTTCTTCGGCAGGCGCTTCAACAGATGGAGAAAACACATGTCAGTTACGAAAAAAATCCTGCTTGGTACGGTTGCTGCAGTTGCTATCGGTGGAGTTGTTTTTGCCTTTTCCGGCGTCGCCCCCCAGACCATGAATACGGCGAAGCTGGAGCTGATCTCATCGGCTATGGCTTCCGGTGGGCATGGTGAGAAGGGCGGTTATCGTGGTCATCACCGTGGCGGACGCCACGGTATGCGGATGATCTGCAGCGATCGCCGGGCCGAGAAAGTCGAGGACGCGATCGGCTTCGCTGAAGCGTTCTTCACGTTCCAGGGTGAACAGAAAGTCGCATGGGACGGGCTGGCCGCCGCCCTGCGCGAAGGCAGTACGACGATCGGCAAGCATTGCGAGGCAATGAAGGCTGAAGGCCGCGAGAAAACTGCCACCGGAAAATTTGCCCGGATGGAGACCATGCTGACTGCCGGCCTCGAGGTTGTGCAGACAGTGCGTCCCGCTTTCGACAAGCTTTATGCAACGTTGGATGAAAAACAGCAGGCCGCGCTCGACAAGATGGTCCGCCGCGGTGGCGGGCGTCGCTAAACCAGACGCCGCGCTCCTCTTTCCCCTCTCCCTCGCCGGGAGAGGGGTTCCGGGGGGTAAAGGAGGAAAATATGGAAAGATATTCAGACCCGTTCGATGATTTCGATGTTTATGAGGACCGCCCCAACGTGATCGCGCGCCCGCCGCGGATCGTGCTGGCGTTTCTGGCGGCCGGTTTCGTGTTGGATCAGTTCATGTTGGCCCCGTTTCTGTACGAGCCGGTGCAGTATCTTGGCGGGGCCGGGTTACTGATCGGCGGTATCGCATTGATGGCGGCCGCCATGCGGCGGTTTCGCGCTGTTGGAACGTCCATCGAGACCTGGCGGTCAAGCGCTGCTATCGTTGCTGACGGGCCATATGCGATGACCCGTAATCCGCTCTATGTCTCGTTGCTGCTGATCTATACCGCAATCGGCGTGATCGTTAATGCACCCGCCGTTGTTGCCCTGTTGCCGGTGTTGTTTGCGGTCTTACATTTTGGCGTGGTGCTGCGCGAAGAAGACTATCTCGAATGCAAGTTCGGCGATTCCTACCTTGAATACAGGCAGAGCGTGCCCCGCTGGTTCTAGGCCCCCTGAACCAGTTTGTGCCCGCGCCTGCTTGACAGACCGGTGGCCGTCGACAAACGATGGCCGCCGGTTTTGGTTTTGGGAAACAGGAAAATCTATGACTTCCGCTCAGGAATTGGTTGATGACAGAGAGGGCGAAAATATTTTTCGCGTACATAGATCGGCATTCACCGATCCCGCGATATTTGATCAGGAAATGGCCGAGATTTTCGGTCGCACATGGCTGTATCTCTGTCATGAGAGCCAGATCGCCAAACATGGTGACTATGTTGCAACACAGATCGGGACGCAGCCGGTTTTCGTTATTCGCGGCAGCGATGATGATATCCGCTGTTTTTACGATGTGTGCAGTCATCGTGGCTCCCGACTGACCGGACGGACATCCGGTTCAGCAAAAACACTGACCTGCCGCTATCACGGCTGGTGCTTCAACGCCGAAGGAGCCTGTACGCTGGTGCGCGGCGGTGACGAGGCCTACCGGCCCGAAGACCTCGATCGCATGGATACGAATTTGCGCCCCATCGAAAAATTCGGATCTTATAAAGGCTTCCTGTTCGGTTGCCTGGATGCAGACGCGCCGCCGTTGGATGAGTTTCTCGGTGGGGCGATGCCGTTTATCGATCTGATGACCGATCAGGCGCCGGACGGCATGGAAATCCTGCGAGGCGAAAGCCGCTACATGATGGAGGCCAATTGGAAACTCCAGACTGAAAATTCGACCGACGGCTACCACGTTGCGACAGTTCACCGGAATTTCGCGACCACGGTCGGCTACCGGGAGACACTGGCACCCGAGGGAGATTCCGGGATGGCCAAGACCGAGGCCAGCCGGATACTCAGCCTGGAGAAAATCAATTCAGGGGGATACGACGTCGGCAATGGTCACATGATCAACTGGGCTGATCGCGGCAACCCTGAAGCCGGTCCATCGTGGCCGCAACGCGAGGCGCTGTTACAGCGCTACCCTGCCGGCAAGGTAAAATGGATGCTGGAGCGCGGCCGCACAGTGACCGTGTTTCCGAACCTGCTGTTGAACGATGTCGCGTCGAGTTGTATCCGCGTGTGGCGACCGATCAGCGCGGAACTGACGGAGATAGAGACATGGTGCATCGCGCCGAAGAACGAAGCACCTGAAGCGCGTCGTGCCCGCATCCGGAAATACGAAGATTTCTTTTTTCCTGCCAGTCTTGCCGTGCCGGACGATGTGCGGGCGATGGAAGGCGCACAGATCGGCTCCGAAGCGCTGGAAGACGGCTGGAATGACTTGGCGCTTGGCCACAAGACGCTGGTCGACGGGGCGGATGACGCGGCGAAGGAACTTGGTGTAACGCCTTTGAACAGCAACCCGGGGCGTGAAGTGGAAACGCCGTTTTTTGCATTCTGGCGTGAATGGGCGGCGAGGCTGTCGCCATGACTGATGCAAGAGCTGCTGCCGAAGGCCTCCTCTACCGTGAAGCCTGGTGCCTCGACAACAAATGCTGGGAAGACTGGCTCGCGCTATATACCGAAGACGCTGTCTACTGGGCGCCGGCGATGGACGGGGACGAGGGCTGGACGGATGATCCCGATAAAGATGTCAGCCTGATGTATATGGACAAGGCAGGGCTGGAGGCGCGTATTTTTCGGATCGAGGGCCATGATTCATACGCGACCGACCCCTTGCCGCATACGGCGCACCTGGTCACAAATGTGCTGGTACACGGGGAACAGGACGGGCTGACCCGGGTCACTGCGACGTGGATGGTTCGCACATACGCGCGGGTGCGCGGTGGGAGCGTCAGGGGTGGGTTATACGAATACGGATTGCGCGAAACAGCTGACGGGCTTCGGATCGCGACGAAGAAAATTTTTATTCACGATGACCGTATCGTCGGGCCGATAGACGTCTACAACGTCTGACCGGCCCGACGGATTTACAGGCCGGATTTAGCGACAGGCGGCGATCACACGTGCCGGAGCACCGGTCGACGATGTCAGGCGGATCGCACCTGCAATCAACGTGCACTTGCCGGTCTCATTTGCGAGCTGCCCGGTATCCTTCGCATTTTCCAGCAATTTCCAGCCGCGTGTCAGTCCGAGCTGATGGGCGTACCAGCCGTCGCCGAACGGATTCTTGCCGTCCGACCCGCGCCCGGATTCACCGGAATCGATGGACAGGTTATCCATCATGATGCCGTTGATCCGCACGCCTTTGCGGTTCTCGATTTCGATCAGCTTTTCGACAGCCGATTTGCCGAATCCCGGATAATTCAATCCATTGATATAGGGATGCAGGAACGGGTCCTTGGGCGGGTCGCCGACGAAGTGCTTGTCCCAGCCCGAGTGAACGACGATCCATGATCGGTCGGTGATCTGGCCGGCAACCCTTTCGATATCCGACGGCAGAACGGTGGCTCCCGTGGATTCGCTGAAATTCGTTACCGACGGGTTCGGGGAAGGTTTGCCGCCGTTTTTGGCGAGCTCCTTTGCCACGCGGGCGGATATATCGATATAGACGATGGGCCCGATGATATCCTTCAGGGTGTATTCCTCGATGGAGCGCTTGTCGGCATTCTTGGAGGTGTCACTGTTCAGATAATGATCCGTCGAGTCCAGATGGGTGGTGTAGTGCTCGTCGAAATGGAACCAGCCCCACTGGAAAAAGCCCTTCTGGGTTTTGAACGGATCTTTGACTTTGCGTGTTGCCTGAAACCCGAAGCTTGCGACTGCTTTTGAATCCTTGAACGGTTTCGCCAGGTCCGGTTTGGTGATGTCACCTGCGGTCGGCGCGAAGAACGGTATTTTATGGGTAAAATCGTAATATCTGTCCGGCGTATGGGTGCAGCCGGAAGTGATTAGTCCGACCGATAGTGTCATGGCGAGAAGTCCGGTATTTTGACGCATTTGCGTTTCCCCCTATTTGATATTGTGGACGATTATATGCATAGCGTGATCTGTGCAGATAGGCCCGAATTTGCACGCTGGAATTGTAATCCCGATATTCGCCAGCCCGCCCCCTCATCAGCCCGCACGCGTCAGCCTGAGTAGGGTAGCGCCCATGACCGGTGTTCATGACCGGCCCCGAACTGTCCATTGGTCTGGTCCGGATTACGGTTCACCAGCGGACGCGCGTAAAGCGGATGTGTGAGCGAGCGCATCTCGTGGTCGAGTGTGAATAATACCTCGCCGGTATCGAGGTCGGTGATGTCCTCGAAACGGTACTGATGCTGGCTGCTTTCCTCGGATACCAGCCCGCGTGCCAGAAGCTTGTCGTAAGGGCCGGAAAAATCCGCGACGTAAATCTGGATGTGGTGACCGTCGAAAGGGACAATTTTGCGCCGTGTCTCGGTAAATATCAGTGTCTGCTCATGGCCGATCTGGACATGGGCAGAGGTTCCGTCCCGGGATTTTACCTTTGCCGGTGCCCCGACGATCTCCCGGTAGAACCTTGCGATGCCCTTGGCGCTGCCGCGAGGTACATCGAGATTGAGATAAGCAATCCCAAGCGCCACCCGGCCGAAACGTTTACCCGGTTCGTGGACGTGAAAGCGGTTACCCCAGGGACAGGTTACTTCGACATGGCCCTTTGCCGCCTTCCAGCCGAATTTGGTGCCTTTCAGCGGTTCCTTGACCAATTTGAGGCGCGCGAGCAGTCGGTCGCGGTTCGGCATCACGATACCGATCGTTCCACGGACCACGTTGGGCTTGCTGGTCGGCAAATGAAACTGGTTGCGTCCGACATTCACCCACATGTTGGTCACGCCGGTCACCAGCGTCGGATCGCGCGTCAGCCCTAGCCCGGTTATGTAAAACAACGTCGCCAGTCGCTGGTCGGGGATGCAGACATTGACGTGTTCCATCGCGACCACGTTGCCGAGGTCTTCGGTGCTGCGGTTGTATTGTGGTTTCTTCGCCATGCCGTCCCCCCAGCGATTGCGGATATTCAATAGTGGAAGTTTATCCTCTGCCGCCGAGATTCACATCCGAAAGTATCGCCGACGCGCTCGCCAGCATCAGGCGGAAATCGCTCGATAGTGTGACGAGGTCGAAGCCTTTTTCGACCATCTCGTTGGCATAGGCTGCTGTCATCGTGTGAATACCCGCCTTGATGCCATGGCGTTTGGTGGCGGCGAGGGTCGCATCGATGCGTTCCATCACGTCGGGGTCGCGCTGGTCGCCGCCCGGCCCTTTGCCGATGGAGACCGACAGGTCGGACGGTCCGATATAGACAGCATCCAGGCCAGGAACGCTGCAGATCTCGTCGAGGTTATCGACCGCCTCCTGCGTTTCGATCATCGCAAAGGTGAGAACGGTGGTGTCGGCGTGTTCGTGGTAATCGGCGCCTGCGTAGAAACTGGCGCGGACGGGTCCAGTTGAGCGGTACCCGGCAGGCGCATAACGACAGGCGCCGACGAAACGCTCGCATTCATCGCGGGTGTTGATCATCGGGCATATGACGCCATAGGCGCCGGCATCCAGAGATTTCATGATGATGGCGGGGTCGTTCCACGGCACGCGGACCATCGGGGCCGGGTCATAGCGGGCGGCCGCCTGCATCATATGCAGCGCGCTGTGGTAATCGGTCACACCGTGCTGCATGTCGATGGTGATGCCGTCCCAGTCCAGCGATGCCATTATCTCGGCCGGGAAAGAGGCGGGAATGCAGAGAAAGACGTTCACTGCCGCGCGGCCTTCCGCCCAAGCCTGCTGAATTTTATTCGGTCTCATTTTCTTCTCCCCGATGTTTCCTATGTCTTACACCGATCGTGACGACAGGGGGAGTGTGGATTGACGCATCGCGGAGCAAATGCGTATCTGGCGGGGAAATGCAGATCAAAAACCCCATTCGTTATATCGAGGAGATGGAGAATGTGTCGCCCACGGTGCGCGGCATCATTCTGGTGGTTATTTCAGGCGCGTTCTTCGCGTCGATGCATGGTTCTGTGCGCTTGCTGTCGCGGGAATTGGATGCGATGGAAATCGCGTTCTTCCGGGCGTTCTTCGGATTCGTCTTCTTCGCCCCGATCCTGCTGAAATCCAGATTATCCGTGCTGCGGACGAGTCGCTTTCCGCTGCACATGGCGCGCGGGGTATTTAACGGTGCGTCGCTTCTGATGTGGTTTACCGCGCTCAGCATGGTGCCGCTGGGAGATGCGACTGCGTTGTCGCTGACGGGACCGTTATTTGTCGGGCTGGGCGCGATGTTCATCCTTGGCGAGAGCGTTCGCGGGGCACGATGGGCAGCGCTGGCTGTTGGTTTTGCCGGGGCGCTGATTATCGTTCGGCCGGGTTTGCAGGAGATAAATTTCGGCATGATCCTGATTTTCCTGTCGATGCTCTCGGTCACCTGTTCAAAGTTGATTGCCAAGTCGCTGTCGCGAACCGACCAGCCGTCCACCATTGTCGCCTATCTGTCGCTAACGATGATGGTACCGTCGGGGATTGCCATTCTTTTTGTCTGGCAGACGCCAACGATTGAGCAGCTCTTCTTCATGATGATGATCGGATTTCTCGGCAGCTGCGGGCACATGCTGCTGACGACGGCCTATAAAATAGCCGATATTTCTGCCGTCGAACCAGTGGTATTCGCGCGACTGGTCTGGGCCGCTATTGTCGGTTGGTTCCTGTTCGCGGAGTTCCCGGGGGTCTGGGTATGGGTCGGCGGTGCGCTGATTGTGACGGCATCAACTCTGCTCGCGCGGCATGAATCCCGTCAGCGGCGGAAAGCAAAAGAAGCCGCCGCCGGGGACCCTGCCGGCTAGTTCCCGGTTCCGGGTTTTTCAATGCGTTCGGTCAGTTTCGTCAGCCACGCCCTTATCCGTCGCTTGTTTGTCCCGAGATCCGAGTTTCCATAGTTGGATCGACTGTAGAGGATGACGGAGCTTCCTGTGTCGGTTTGAACGGCCTGAAGCCAGACCGTGTCGGGAAACCTGAAGATGCGGCTTCTTTGCACGAAGACCAGTTGCTTCAGCTTTTCGTCCATCGCGATATATTTCGTGCGCGGCTCGGAGTCGATCACGGTTTTTGCGATGGCCAGCAGCTCTTCGATCGAAACGGCATAGACGGGGCTTTCGATATCTGCGGGTACGTTGCAAACCCCGATGGCACAGGCCAGCGCATCGTTGGATCTCGAGCGATTTTCAAGGGATCGGACATCCATCGGTTTCACGTCAAACTCACACCCTGAAAGCAAAGGAAGAAAAAGCATCAGCAAGAAGGTTCTTGCGGTCAAGCGGAAGGTGCTGTTGGGCGTGGCAATGGCAGCCGCGTTATTCCGCTGCCTGGGCAAAAGGCTGGGTTACAATCCCGTCATCGGCAAGAAGGGCCGGGACGGCACAATAGCTGGGATCGGCTGTCTCGCGCTGGATCATCGCGTCGAGCAGGCGTCTACCTGTGACGGGTGCTTTGTCGACCTTCACGGCCATTTGCGGAAGTTTCGGCATGCCTTCTTCCTGGAGGCGACGGTCCTGCATTTCGAGTAATTCACGGTCTTCGCTGAATGTCTGTTGCGTGGATGTGTAAATGTTTTCATGGAGTTCGTCGTCGTCGAGGCGGAAATTCCGGGCGAGACCCCAGATGTAATGCGACGTGTGGTCGGTTTCCGGGGTGATCAGGTGGATGGGGCGCATCATCAGGTGATCGTCCACGCGGTCTGTGCCGACGGCATGGAAGCCAACTTCGGTCATGTTGAATCCCGGCGCCATATAGATCGCGATCTGCCAGCGATTGATCCGTCCGTCATGTCCCTGTGCCAGTGCAAAGAACGGGGGCGGATCGATATTGGGCATTTCCCGGTGCGCACGGACGACACGGTCATCGATCACTTCCGTGACGACCGGTGCGTCGGCAACGGCGTCATTGCCTATCGTATGTTTGTGGATATACGTCTCGTGCGAAAGATCGAGCAGATTATCGTTGACCAGTCGGTAATCCGCATTGAAATGCAGATAGCCGGTTGTTGCCCGCCAGCCCGGCGCATCCATCCAGTGCATGTCGGGAATGAGATCTTCATCGGCGAGGCTGGCCTCTCCCATCCATATCCAGACAAGCGCATGACGTTCTGCGACCGGGAACTTTTTGACGTTTACGTTCTTTGGTGTCTGGTCCTGCCCGGGGACGAATGCGCAGGCGCCCTCAGCATCGAACCGCAGGCCGTGATAGCCGCACTCGACCAGACCGTTCACAGTTTTGCCGGTTGATAATGGAACAAGCCGGTGAGGACACCGATCTTCCAGCGCCGCGATCGCGCCATCGGGAGTACGCCAGAAAATTACGGCCTGATTCAGCAATGTGCGGGCGAACAGCGAGGCGGTTACCTCATGCGCATGCGCGGCTACGTACCAACAGTTTTTCGGGAACATCGAGTGTCTCCTGACCTAAATTTCGCCAATTATACAGTCGGGCGTTGGGGATATAATGCTCCGTACACGGAATGTATTCAAGTTCCACGGTTTGCGTTTCGGTCTGTTTATTGAAAGACGGATGGCAAGAATCAGCGTCGAAAAACCGCCCGTCGTTCCGTCCCTGCCTCAAACTTCGGGTCGGTCCTGCACCATGCTTTTGCCGAGTGCGTAAACGGCGGGCGGGAAGGGGGTCGATTTCCGTCGTTCGGTATCGAAGTGAAGACAGCGCTGGTCATTGACCGCGCATATTTCATCGGTGATGCGGTTAATCATGACGCTCCAGACATGCAGCCACTTTTCGTTGAAATCAATAAAGCAGGTTTTAACCACCACGTGATCACCGGGATGAATTTCCCGTCGGTAATAGCTGTGTTCCTCGACAGCGGCCATGCCCAGATTGTTTTCACGCATGTATTCCGGTGTGATGCCGGCGAAGGTAAACATGAAATAAGCGGTTTCGTTGAAAGCCCGGCTGTAATAGCGCACGTTGCCATGCAGCATATGGTCCGTCTCCATCGGGTACAGCATCCCGGAATATCCGGTCTCGAGGCCGGAAAATCGTTCTATATTAGTCATTTGGATTAGTCATTGAACTTTTTTGCACTGCAATATAATTGATGCGCCCCGGGTATCAGATTTCGTCGGCGTCTGTCAAATTTACGCAGGTTTTGGAAGGCTGGATTGGCGGATCAGGCCGTTTCTCGACTCTGTCAGACCGCGCGCCAGCCTATATCCCGGCGGCAGAAACCTTCCGGCCACTCGATCCGGTCCACGGCCTTGTAGGCGCGTTCCTGCGCCTCGCCGATTGTTGCGGCATTTGCGGTAACGTTCAGTACCCGGCCGCCCGTGGCGATGACGTCGCCATTCGCGTTCGTGGCTGTACCGGCGTGAAAAATCAGAGAACCGGCAATTTTGGCGGCCTTGTCGAGGCCGTTGATAACCGTGCCCTTGTCGTAGGAACCCGGATACCCGTTGGCCGCGATTACGACGGTAAGGGCTGCCTCGTCGAACCAGCGCAGATCGAAGTCTTTCAGTTCTCCGTCGCAGGCGGCGATCAGTGCCGGCACGAGATCGGACATCAGCCGGGTCATAAGCACCTGGCATTCGGGATCCCCGAACCGGCAGTTATATTCGATCAGCTTGGGGCCTTCATCGGTCAGCATCAGTCCGGCATAGAGCACCCCCTGGTAGGGTGTTCCGTCTGCTTTCATTCCAGCGACGGTCGGCAGGATAATTTTATCCATCACGGCGGTCGCTATGTCTTCCGTTACGCAGGGAGCCGGAGAATAGGCGCCCATCCCGCCGGTGTTGGGTCCCGTGTCGCCGTCGCCGACGCGTTTATGGTCTTGCGCAGATGCCAGTGGCAGAACGTTTTCGCCGTCGGTCAGGACAAAGAAGCTCGCTTCCTCCCCCTGCATGAATTCCTCTATCACGACTTCCGCCCCGGCGTCGCCGAAAGCGTTGCCGCTCAGCATGTCGTCGACGGCGGAATTTGCCTGTTCGATCGTTTCACAGATGATTACGCCCTTGCCGGCGGCCAGACCGTCCGCCTTGACGACAATCGGCGCGCCGCGCTCTGAGATAAAGGCTTTTGCCGCCTCAGCATCGGTAAACCGTCCATAGCCCGCGGTCGGGATATCGTAGCGGGCACACAGGTCTTTCATGTACCCCTTGGAACCTTCGATCGCTGCTGCCGCAGCACTGGGGCCGAATGCACGGATGTTTTCTGCCTGCAGCCGGTCGGCGAGGCCAAGTACCAGCGGGATTTCCGGTCCGATCACGACAAGCTCGACACCGTTATCGACGGTGAAGGCCACCAGACCGTCGATATCGTCAGCTGCGATATCGACGCATTCTGCATCCTGGGCGATGCCGGCGTTACCGGGGGCACACCATAGCGTATCGACCAGTGGAGAGCCTGAAATCGTCCAGCACAGGGCGTGTTCTCGCCCACCACCACCGACAACAAGTACCTTCATTCCCGTTTTTCCTGAATTAATCGACACAACATTGGCACACGACTCATCAGATGCCATAAGATGCGAATCGTCATGGCTGATCAATTCTTCGATTCCAGTGAAAAACCCGCGCCCGGCGGCAACCTTGTCGAGCTCTCCGTTGGGGAGATTTCGCAGGCGGTCAAACAGACGCTTGAGGGTGCCTTTGGGCGGGTGCGCGTGCGTGGCGAGGTGGGAAGGCCCAATTATCATGGCTCGGGTCATCTTTACTTCACGCTGAAGGATGCCGACGCGGCAATGGATGCCGTGGCATGGCGTGGCACGGTCGGAAAATTGTCGCTGAAGCTGGAAGAGGGGATGGAAGTTATCGCCACCGGGCGGATATCTTCATACCCGAAAAGCTCGCGTTATCAGATCGTCGTTGAATCCGTTGAACTGGCGGGCGAAGGCGCGCTGCTGAAGCTGCTGGAAGACCGGCGCAAGAAGCTGGCGGCGGAAGGACTGTTCGATGCCGACCGGAAGCAGGAACTGCCATTCCTGCCGGACGTGATTGGTGTCGTAACATCGCCGACCGGGGCTGTGATCCGCGATATTCTTCATCGGCTCGACGACCGGTTTCCGCGTCACGTCCTGATGTGGCCTGTCCCTGTTCAGGGTGATGGTGCCGCAGCGAAGATAGCCGCCGCGATAAACGGCTTTAACGCGCTTCAACCGGACGGCAAAATACCGCGCCCTGATGTGCTGATAATCGCCCGCGGCGGTGGCAGTCTGGAAGACCTCTGGCAGTTCAATGAAGAGGTCGTCGTGCGCGCTGCCGCGAATTCCGAAATTCCCCTGATCTCCGCCGTCGGGCATGAAACCGATACGACGTTGATCGATTATGCGTCGGACCGGCGCGCGCCGACACCGACGGCGGCAGCCGAGATGGCGGTGCCGGTGCGGGCTGAGTTACTGGCACAGGTGCTCGATGACGAACGGCGGATGGTTGCGGCTGCCGGGCGCTTGATGGAGGATCGGCGCAATCGTATCGAGGGGCTTGCGCGCGGATTGCCGCGCCCGGTCGAGTTGCTTGAAGGGGCAATGCAGTCACTCGATAACCAGACCGAGCGGCTGACGAACGGCATGGCCGGCCAGATAGAACGCGCCGGGGCCCGGCTTGCGACGGCAAGTGCATCCCTGCGCCATCCGCGCGATGTACTCGATCGTGCTGCGCGGGATATCGCCCAATTGGATGGCCGGCTTATCGGCAGTCTGCGCGCGCTTGTCCGGGATCGTGCGGCGAGGTTCGAAGGCTTGTCTCCGGTTGAACGGATGACCGGCGGAATGAACCGGTCGATTGCGAATGCGGACGCGGCGCTCAAATCCTCCGGCCAGTTGCTAAACAGCCTGTCCTATGAACGGGTCCTTGATCGTGGCTTTGCACTTGTGCGGGATGGGGATGGAGAGCCCTTGATGCAGGCTTCGGCCACCTCGGACGGTCAGACCGTGTCCATACATTTCTCTGATGGGGATGTTGGGGCGACGATTATGAAAGACTCCGGCGGTCAGAAAGAGAAACGCCCTCCGAAAGAGGCATCCAAGGCGGCAAAAGCGCCGGATACTTCCACCCGCCGTGCGGCGAAGTCCACAGCAAAGCCTGCAGGCGGGCAGGGGTCTCTCTTCTAGTGCCAAAACTTTTATTCAGTCTGCTTGCCTTTCTATGGGTTGCCGGGCCTGCTTCAGCAACCCTTCTCGAACTCAAGGGTGATTTCGTGCAGGGCGGGCTCGTCCTTGGTCGCACGGATCCCGCTACGAAGATTAGGTTGGATGGTCGCCCGGTTGCCGTCACGCCGGATGGCCGTTTCGTAATGGGTTTCGGTCGGGATGCTCTGGAAACAGCGACTTTTCAGTCGGTGGCTGCCGACGGCAAGCAGCTTGTGCGAAAGCTGAAAATCCGGAAACGGAAATATCGTATTCAGCGAATTGACGGACTGCCATCCAAAATGGTGACCCCGTCTCCTGCAGCCCTGCAGCGTATCCGGGCTGAGGGTAAGGTGATCCGCGATGCCCGCGCGACCTTTACGCCGGTGGCGCATTTTGCCGGCGGGTTTATCTGGCCGGCCAGGGGGCGTATTTCCGGCGCCTATGGTGGTCAGCGCATCCTGAACGGTAAGCCACGACGTCCGCACCTGGGTATCGATATCGCCGCGCCAACCGGTACGCAGGTTGTTGCCGCAGCGCCCGGCCGGGTCACGCTGGCGAACAGGGATATGTATTTTACAGGCGGTACGGTGATAATCGATCACGGTCATGGTCTGTCGACGGTGTATTCTCATCTCAGTGCCATCGACACCAAGGTCGGGCAGATGGTCAAACAGGGTGAGGGCATCGGGAAGGTCGGCTCGACCGGAAGATCAACCGGGCCTCATCTCGACTGGCGGGTGAACTGGTTCCAGGAACGCCTCGATCCGAGTTTGTTAGTCGGGCCGATGCGGAAATAGATTCTCGCCGGTGTTTTCAGCCGGGACGTTTGGGATTCTTGCCCCAGCGCCGATGAAACCACATCCATTGTTCAGGTCGGTCTACTATCCAGGCGCTGATCCGATCATTGATCCAGGTGGTCGTTGCGAGGATGTCGGCATTCCGATCCCCGGTGTTGATCGGCGGTTGAGGTTCTTCGACCGTCACGCGAAAATGGGCTGGTCCTGTGCGTTCGACCCGGATCGGCACAAGAAGTGCATTGTACTTCAGGGACAGGGCTGCAGGTGCGGAAGGCGTCATCGCGTCAACGCCCAGAAATGGCGCTTTAATGCCGTCATTCATCCGCACATCGACCAGCATAATGGTGTTGCCGGCGGCTTTGAGTACCTGGGTAATCCTGCGGGCGCCTTCACGGCCCTTCATAATCAGTTCGACGCCGCTTCGGCGCTGCAGGTCACGGACCCGCGCGTCGAACAGGGGGTTGTTGAAAGGGCGATAGACGACTGTTAACGGCAGGTCGTGCATTCTGGCGGCAAGCGTAACCATTTCCCAGTTACCGATATGCCCCGCGAACAGGATGCCGGATTTTCCACTGTTACGAAGCGTGTCCAGGTGTTCGGCGCCGACGATTTCGATCCGGTTTTCACGATCATCGCGAATTTTGTCCAGGCTCCAGTAGTCGTTGCTTACGCGTGAAAAATTGTCCCAGACGCCAACGACAATCTTCTCGATCTGATCTTTCGGCATATCCGGCCATACGTGGAGGATATTTTCCCGAACGCGGTCGCTGAGCCAAAGCCGTGGGCCGATGGCGCGTCCGATCTTGCCCAGAAGATTGGATGCGGTATTCACGGACATCCGGGTCATCACTGCGTAGATCGACCAGATCGCGGCAAATTCGAGGTAATGCTTGAACTGGGGCTTTTGCCAGAAACGCTCGGAATAGCGCGCCAAAATCTATGCTCTCGTCGTTAGGGCCGGGGAAAGGGCCGGAATCAGCAGTCTATCGAGCGCGGCCTCGTCGCGCCATTCAAGTGTCACACTCAGCGTGCGAACGATGTCGCGGGCTTCTGATGGCAGGCGGACGGCATCCTTTTCCGTAGTGACGGCGATTGCACCTGCCGCAGCGGCGTCTTCCAGCAATTTCATCACTTCGTCGCTGGTATAGGGATGGTGATCGGCAAAGGCTCTCGTCGCGACAAGATCGCACCCCATACCGGAGAGGGTCTCGAAGAATTTTTCGGGGCGACCGATCCCGGCGAAGGCAAGCACGGCCTGGCCTGAAAGGTCGTCGTCCTGAACGCCGGGAACAAACCGGGCTGCCATGACGGGTTTTCCGTTCGGAAGTGATTGCTCGATGTTGTGGTGGTCTGCCCCGATGATCGCGACGGCATCCGCGCGGGTAATTGCGTCATCCAGATATTCGCGCAGCGGACCTGAGGGCATGACGCGCCGGTTGCCGAAGCCGTAGCCACCATCGACAACCAGAATTGATATGTCCTTTTGCAAGGACGGGTTCTGGAACCCGTCATCCAGAACAAGTATTTCTGCGCCTGCCGAAACGGCGGCTCTTGCGCCTGCCACCCGGTTTTGCGCCACCCAAGTTGGCGCATGGCGGGCAAGCAGCAAGGGCTCGTCGCCAACGTCGCTGGCGGAATGACGTGACGGATCCACCAGGGTTGTCTCTGTGGTCGTTCCACCATAGCCCCGGCTGAGGAAATGAGGTTTTGCGCCATGCATCAACAGCCTGTCGGCCACCGACATTGCGACGGGTGTCTTTCCGGCACCTCCGGCAACGGCGTTCCCGATACAGATCACGGGAACACCGACGTTTTCGGGTTGTGTGCGTCGCATCCGCGATGCCGTTCGATGACGCCAGATCGCGCTTAACGGCGATAAAATCGCCGCCATCAGGCCGTCATGGCGCCAGAATTCAGGAGCGCGCATCGCGGGAGACCGGAATTGGTTGGGCTGGTGATATGCGGTTCAGCACCGGGTCGAGATGCATGAAGACGGCATCCATGATGCTGAACTTGCCATCAGCCACCGACCGCGCAGCGGCCACCCGGCGTTGACGCATCCCCGCATTGGACAGCAGGGTGCCAACTTCGCGGGCGATTTCCTCTGCGGTTGTCGCGACTGACGATGCTCCCGCGGTATTCAGTTCGCCTTCGATTGCGAGAAAATTTTCCATGTGCGGGCCGTGGACGATTGCACAGCCGAGCCGGGCAGGTTCGATAGGGTTTTGTCCACCATGCGGTACCAGCGAGCCGCCGACAAAGGCAATGTCTGTCAGCCGGAAAAACACGCCGAGTTCGCCCATCGTGTCGGCAAGCAGAAAGCCGATGTTTTTGTCGGGCAGTTGGCTGCGACTGCGTACGCTCACGGTGGTGCCTGAAGCGGCGAGTATATTTTCGATTTCCGGGCCGCGGGCAGGGTGGCGCGGGACAATGATGGTGAGGATATCAGGCAGGTTACGGACCAGTATCCGATGAGCTACTGCAATGGTTTCCTCTTCGCCGGGATGAGTGCTGAAAGCGAGCCAACGAGGCCGGGCGGCGGTTGCCGCTTCGAGTGCGGCCAGTGTATCCGGATCTGCTGGCAAGGGTTCGGCGGCGAATTTCAGATTGCCGGGGCAGGCGATGTTGACCGCACCAAGGTCGCGCAGTCTTTCCGCGTCGAGTTCGGTCTGCGCCATGCACAGATCGAATGTTTGCAGTATGCGCCGGATCATCCATGGTGCGCGCCGCCAGCCGCGCCAGGAACGAGCGGATATCCGCGCATTCATCAGCATCGCGGGGATGGCGCGGCGTTTTACCTCGGAAAGAACGCCGGGCCAGAATTCCGATTCAACCCAGAGCACCAGGTCGGGCTGCCAATGGTCAAGAAACCGCCGGACCCATGACATCCGGTCGACCGGAACGAATTGGTGGATCACGCCCGGTGGCAGGCGGTTCTCAAGAATACGTGCCGAGCTGACAGTGCCGGATGTCATCAGGATGACGACCTCGGGCCGTTCCCGGCGTAGACGCTCGATCAGGCTCAGCATTGAAAGGGACTCGCCGACGCTCGATGCATGAAGCCAGACCAGCGGCCCGTTGGGCCGTGTCGCGGATGCATCGCCAAATCGTTCTCGGAAACGTTGGGGGTCTTCACGCCCGGCGTTCAACCGTCGCTGCATATACCGGTGGATCAGAGGACCCGCAGCCCAGGTCAGCGCGCGATAGGCGGCGATGCTCATTCAGCAGCCCCCTTGGTAGCGAGTTCCGCGGCATTCGGAGCCGGCTCTACGGGAGCGACGCCAAGTTCGCTGTCGAGTGCCATGGTCAGATTGATCAGGTCAACCTCGAGCTTTTGCCGTACGGCTTCGAGCCCGGCATCGTCTGTCTCACGCGGGACCTCGATTGGTGCCCCGACGCGGATAATGCCGCGGCTGAATGGTAATGGCACAACGAAGCGGTCCCATGAACCGAGGACCCGCCGTCGTGTTGCGCTGTAGGAGACGGGCAGGAGCACTGCGCCGGAAAGGCGAGCGGCCGTTGCGGCGCCGGGGGCAGCACGCATGCGCGGTCCACGCGGTCCGTCCGGTGTGATGCCCATGTATTCGCCTCGTTTGAGCGCGCGGACCATACTGACGAGCGCGCCTGCGCCACCGCGAGAGGACGATCCGGCAATCGTGCCGATACCAAGATGAGCGAGCGTACGGGAGATGAAAATACCGTCGCGGTGATGAGAGATCAGGATGCTCATCCTTGCACTGTATTTCCAGGCATTCGGGATCATCAGCATTCGGCCGTGCCAGAAACATGCAATGAACGGGGTACCGTCAGCTATCATCCGGTCGGCTATGTCGGTATTTTCGACCCGCCAGCGGCCGGTGATCCAAACCAGTCTGATATAGCGGGCGGCTAGCCAGCTGAGGGCGGCGCTGACGACGGGACGGCGCATAAGCCGGCTTGCGGCGGCCATCGGTCAGGCCTGCACAGTGGCCGGTGGAACGGCGCCTGTATTGGCAATTGCTGGCTGTTCATGGCCGTCATCGCCGGCGAACTGCATGGTATAGAGACGATGGTAGGCCCCTCCCTCGGCAAGCAGTTCGCTATGGGACCCGGTCTCGACTATTCGCCCGTCTTCCATCACGAAAATTGTGTCGGCATCGACGATGGTCGAGAGTCTATGTGCGATTACGACTGTTGTTCGTCCCTGTTTCAGCCGGGCGAGGGCAGCCTGGACCTGACGTTCTGTTTCGGTGTCGAGCGCCGAGGTAGCTTCGTCCAGCAAGAGGATCGGGGCGTCTTTGATCATCGCGCGGGCGATGGCGATTCGCTGGCGCTGCCCGCCCGACAGCTTTACGCCGCGTCCGCCGACATGTGTGTCATAGCCGTCCGGCAGGCCGGTGATGAAATCATGCGCGTCAGCATCGACAGCGGCCCGGGTGATCTCTTCCTCGGATGCGCCGGGGCGGCCATAGGCGATGTTGGCGCGGATCGTGTCGTCGAACAGAGAAATTTCCTGGCTGACGAGACCGATCCCGCGGCGCAGGCTTTCGAGCGTCAGGTCCCGGACGTCATGGCCGTCAATGGTTACGGAGCCGCTATTGGCGTCGTAGAAGCGCGGAATGAGGTTGAGTATCGTCGATTTCCCGGCCCCGGAAGGGCCGACCAGAGCAACTGTTTTGCCTGCCGGTATGTCGAGGTCGATACCGTTCAGCGCCGTGCCCTTGGTATTGTAGCGGAACTGGACACCCGAAAACCGGATATCGCCCCGGATATTCTCCAGCCGCGCAGCACCCTGCTTGTCGTCTATCGTTGGCGCCAGGTCGAGAACATTGAAAACGCGTTGTGCGGCCGCCAGTCCCTGCTGAAGTGTCGAGTTGAGGTTGGCAATGTTCTTCATCGGTTTGTAGGCGGCGAGCAGCGCGGCGAGGAACGACGCAAGCTCACCGGTGGTCATCGAGCCGTCAATCACCTGCGAGCCGCCATACAGGATCGCCAAGGCAAGCGCGATGCCTCCCAGCGTCTCCATCAGCGGGCGGCTGATCGCCTGAACACGCGCGGCCTTGCGGGACAGTTCGTAGACTTTTTCGATGGCGCTCGTTGCCCGCGCGGTCTCCTGCTCTTCCATCGTATAGGCCTTGACGTGGCGGGCCCCCTGGAATGTCTCGTCGAGCAGAGTTGTCATTTCACCGGTTTCGACCTGCGTATTGCGTGAAATCTTGCGCATACGCTTGCCGATCCGGACAATCGGGTAGAGCGCCAGCGGAAAGATCACCACTGTCAGCAGCGCCAGAGCCCAGTTGTGAACAAGCAGGATGGTGACGAGAAAAATAACCAGTAGCGAGTCTTTCACCAGCCCGGTCAGGGCCTTGGCGACAGTGTAACGGAGCATCCCGACGTCATTGATAAAGCGGGAAATCAATCGGCCGACTGAATTGTCGTTGAAAAACTGCAGGTCCGAGAAAATAATGCCGCGATACATGAGGCGCTGTAGGTTGGCGACCATGCGATGGCCGATGACCTCCATATTCACGGCCTCGAAATAACCGGCGATCCCCGATATCAGGGCGAGACCGATAATCGCGCCGGGCAGCAGATAGAGCATTGTGCGGTCGCGGGAGACCAGCACCTGATCAACCACGTCTTTCAGCAGATATATCATCGCGGCCGATGAACCGGCGACAAAGACCATGCAGATGAATGTCAACGCGATCCGGCCGCGCTGAGGCCAGAGCTGTTCTTTCGCCAGCCGCCGGACAAGGGCGTCGGACGTTGCATGTGCGTCATCGGTCAGTTCGTGGCCCGTATCGGGCGCCTGAACAGGTTCAGCCAAGGGAGCGGGTTCCGTTTCGCGTAAGGGTGATACTGGTCGTCAGAATACCACGCTCCGCGAATCCGGCCAATTGTTTGATATTTCTGTAAGAATCAGATGTTTGACTGGTCAGACGCCGGCGACGGTAAGACCATCGACCCGGATTGTCGGGGCGTCGGTGCCGTAACGGAACTTAAGGTCGTTCGCCGGGACCAGATTGGCGAACATATCCATCAGGTTACCGGCAATCGTCATTTCGCTGACCGGATACGTGATCTCGCCATTCTCGATCCAGAACCCGGTGGCACCGCGGCTGTAATCGCCGGTGATCATGTTGATCCCCATGCCGATCAGTTCAGTAATGTAAAAGCCGTTCTCGATATCAGCCATCAGCTCTGCCGGGGACTGGCTGCCCGCCTCCATGTAGAGATTGGTAAGCGACGGCGAGGGCGGCGATGATGTGCCGCGCGACGCGTGACCGGTCGATTCAAGGCCGAGTTGGCGGGCCGCGGACAGGTCGAGCACCCAGGTCGTTAACACACCGTTATCAGCGATGGCGCTGCGTTTATTCGCAAGGCCTTCGCCGTCAAAAGGTTTGGAACGGAACCCGCGTGGCCGGTGCGGATCGTCAATGATGTTCACGCCGTCGGAGAAGATTTTCTTTCCCATAGAATCCTTGAGAAAAGACGTGCCGCGGGTGATGGATGATCCGTTGATTCCGCCCGCATAGTGCCGGATAAGTCCGCCGGAGACGCGGGGGTCGTAGATGACCGGGACCTGCTGGGTTTTTACCTTTTGGGCGTTCAGTCTTTTAACGGCCCGTTCGCCCGCATTGCGGCCTATTTCGGCAGGGTCTTCAAGGTCCGAATAATAGACGGCGGACGTGTAGTCATAATCCCGTTCCATATCGGTGCCTTCACCGGCAAGGACGGACGCGGCAAGACTGTGGCTGGACGTCGAATAGTTGCGGGCGAGGCCGTTGGTCGCAGCAATGGCGATCTCCGCCCGGCTCCAGCCGGTCTCGGCGCCTTCGGTATTGGTGACGCCGGCCACGGCACGGGCAGCATCTTCCGCGATTTTTGCCGCCTCGATCATGGCGTCGTTCGTCGGCTCGGTCTCGTCGCAGATATCGATCACGGGCGGGTTGGTGACGATCTGTTCAGGGTCGGCCAGGCCGCAATAGGGGTCTTCCGGCGCGGCCTTTGCCATGGCAACACAGCGCTCGACCACTTCACTCAGGGTCGACGGGTCGAAATCGGTGGATGACACCATTGCCTGCTTCTTGCCGATAAGTACGCGCAGACCGAGATCGTTGCTTTCCGCACGTTCCAGTTTTTCCAGCTCACCCATACGGCAGGAAACCGACAGAGATGCTGCGTTGTAGACCACGGCATCCGCTGCGTCGGCGCCGGCTTTTTTTGCCGCATCGAGCAGGTCGGACAGAAGGTTCAGTTGGTTGTAAGCGTCGGCCATGCGTTTGCTACCCGTCTATTTCTGTTCGTCGGTTGTTTTCCAGATCGGCGTGCCGCTTCCCGGCAGACCGTATTCCTGCCACTTGCGCGTGACCTCGTCGATAATATCGTCGGACATGCGGATCTTGCGGCCCCAGTCCCGTGTCGTTTCGGGGGGGATTTTCGCGGTCGCATCAATCCCCATCTTCGACCCCAGCCCTTCGACCGGCGACGCGAAATCGAGATAGTCGATCGGTGTGTTCTCGATCATCGTCACGTCGCGTGCCGCATCCACATTGGTTGAAATTGCCCAGATCACATCGTCCCATTTCCGCGCATCGATATCGTGATCCACGATAATGACGAACTTGGTGTACATGAACTGTTTAAGATAGGACCACACACCCATCATTACCCGCTTTGCGTGGCCGGGATAGCCTTTGCGGATGGAAACGACGGCAACCCGGTACGAACAGGCCTCCGGCGGTAGCCAGAAATCCACGATTTCGGGGAATTGCTGTACCAGGAGCGGGATAAAGACATCGTTGAGTGCGCGGCCGAGAACTGACGGCTCGTCCGGCGGCCGGCCGGTAAAGGTCGTCAGGTAGATCGGGTTTTTGCGCATCGTGATCGCGGAGACGGTAAAGACCGGGAACGGCTCGGCTGCGTTGTAATAGCCGGTATGGTCGCCATAGGGGCCTTCAAGCGCGGTAGCGCGCAGTGAAACATGGCCTTCGATCACGATTTCGGCTTCCGCCGGCACCTGTAACGGGATTGTTTTACAGTCTACCAGGGCCACCTTCTGACCACGCAGCAGGCCTGCGAACTGGTATTCGGACATGGTTTCAGGCACCGGTGCGACCGCTGCAATGATGGTGGCCGGATCGGCGCCGATCACGGCCGCGGCGGGGATGCTGTCCGCCCCTGCATTCGCCGCATCGTTTGCATGATGCGCGCCGCCGCGATGGGCGAGCCAGCGCATAATCGTGGTGTCAGGCCCCGTGACCTGCATCCGGTAGATGCCGACATTAGGCTTGCCGTTCTTGCCGGCGGTGACCACCAGCGGCCATGTGATCAGCGGCGCTGGTTCGTTCGGCCAGCACATCTGGACCGGTAGTTTGGCAAGGTCGATATCATCACCGGTGAGCACCACCTCCTGGCAGGGGGCGCGGGAAACGGTCTTCGGCTTCATCGCCATGACCGTCTTCAGCAGGGGCAGCATCTCCACTGCTTCGCGCCAACCGCCCGGCGGTTCGGGCTGGCGCAGGAACGCGAGCTGTTCACCGAATTCGCGAAGCTGTTCGGGGGTCTTATCCATGCCCCAGGCGACGCGTTCGACCGTGCCGAACAGATTGGCCAGTACCGGCATATCGCAGGGATTGCCGTTGGCATCGATGACGTTTTCGAAAAGGACGGCGGGGCCTTCTTCGGCCAGCAGGCGGGTCTGTATTTCCGTCATCTCCAGGCGCGTGGACACAGGTGTCGAGACGCGCACCAGCCTGCCTTCGGATTCAAGGCGGTCGATATAGTCGCGGAGGTTGGCATAGGCCATGGTTCCGCGGTTCTGCCCGAAGCGGGGATATGGGTCAAGCGGGACAATCCACCGTCTGTACAGGCGATCGGGATTCGGGCTCAATACGGGCCATGAATGATCAAGTCGCCCATGCCAAAACCTATCCTTTTCCGGTCCCCGGACGCTCCTATGTGTTCCGTAACGGGACTCCACACGATCTGGAAGACCATGGCTTCGACCGTACCGGCCGCACGCCGGTTCTGGCGGCCGGGTCGAACCAGTCACATGAGCAATTGGCGCGCAAATACAGCGTGCTGCCGGGCCATGTCGAGATTCCGATCCAGCGCGGATTGCTGGACGGTTTCGATTCCGTCTATGCGGCGCATCTCGCAGGCTATGGCTCTGTGCCGTCGACATTCTGCCCGTCGCCGGGGACCCGGGTGACCACATACGTGTTGTGGCTGGACGATGTGCAGCTAAACCGAATGCACGAGACCGAGCGCAACTACACCTATGACCGGCTGGACGGCATCCGGGTCGAGATAGACGGCGCCGGGGAGATAATGGACACCGCTTTTGCCTATACCGCAGTGGTCGGCTGTCTGAGCGTGGATGGCGCACCGGTGGCATTGGCCGAAATCGAGGCAGAGGGACGCGTGCTGCGGGCCATGAGCCAGCCTGAAATGCTTGATCATGTGCGCGGGCGGCTCGACCCGGATGCACAGCTTGATGGGTTCATCCTCGCGCATATCGAGGACGAAGCGCTGCGCCGGGAACGCACCCGGGCGTTGTCTTCGGATTCGCTGCCGCTGGATTTCGAGAGAACGGTGCTGAATACGTTTTAGCTAAATCAAAGACTGTCATCCCGGCCTTGTGCCGGGACCCGGTTCTTGAATGTCGGCGGGAAACCTCGTGGACCCCGGCACAAGTCCGGGGTGACAATCGAGGTTCGATAGAAAGCTATTTCCGACATTGCCGCTTATTCCGCCGCGACGCTTTCAATCGCCGAAATGCGCGCCGCACAGAACTTGAATTCAGGTATTTTCCCATCCGGGTCGAGTGCCGGATTTGTCAGCAGGTTGGCGGCAGCTTCGACATAACAGAACGGTATGAAGATCATACCTTCCGGCACGTCGCGGTCGGCGCGGGCCTTTATCTCGATAGCGCCGCGGCGGGTTTCTACCCGTATCGGATCGCCCGGTTTTATGCCGCGGCGTCCAAGTTCGCGCGGCGAAAGATTGGCGGTTGCTTCGGGTTCGATCCGGTCGAGCACATCCGTCCGGCGTGTCATGGATCCCGTATGCCAGTGCTCCAGGACGCGGCCGGTGGTCAGGATGAGCGGGTAGTCATCGTCAGGTACTTCGTCGGGCGGCAGGACGTCGGCAGGAACGAATTTGCCGCGGCCGTTCTCGGTCGGGAAGCCTTCGCGGAAGATGATCTCGTGGCTGACACCGTCTTCGCCCACCGGGTAGGTTACCGAGCCTTCATTCACCAGGCGTTCCCACGTGATACCGTCCTTGGACGGCATACATGCCGCCAGCTCGGCGAATACCTCGTCGGGCCCGCTATAGTTCCAGTCAAGCCCGATGCGGCGGGCGATCTCCTGGATGATCCACAAATCCTGTTTTGCGTCACCCGGGAGAGGCAGGGCTTTTTGACCCAGCTGGACCTGCCGGTTCGTATTCGTGAACGTGCCGTCCTTCTCCGGGAATGCACTGGCCGGCAGGATGACGTCTGCGAGGGCGGCGGTTTCGGTCAGGAAAAGATCCTGCACAACCAGGTGGTCGAGCGATGCGAGCGCCTTGCGGGCATGCCCAGCATCCGGGTCGGACATGGCCGGGTTTTCGCCCATGATATACATCGCGCGGATATCACCGGCATGGATCGCGCCCATGATTTCAACAACCGTCAGCCCGGGGTCGGGATTAAGCTCGGTTTTCCAGAATTTCTCGAATTTTGCGTGGATGTCTTCGGCATCGACCGCAAGGTAGTCCGGATAAAACATCGGGATCAGGCCGACATCGGATGCGCCCTGTACGTTGTTCTGGCCGCGCAGCGGATGCAGGCCCGTGCCGGTGCGACCGACATGGCCGGTCATCAGGGCGAGAGAGATAAGACAGCGGGCGTTGTCGGTACCGTGCACGTGCTGCGAAATGCCCATGCCCCAGAAAATGATGCTCTTCTGCGCTGTCGCGTATTTGCGGGCGACGATACGGATCGTTTCCGCATCGATACCGCAGATAGCGGCCATTTTTTCCGGTGGAAACTCTTTGACGTGTTTTTTGAGCTCGTCGAAGCCCTCGGTATAACCTTCGATGTAGTTTTCGTTCGTGAGGCCTTCTTCGACAATGACATGCATCAGGGCGTTGAGAAGGGCCACGTCGCTGCCACCCTTGAACTGCAACATGTGCGTGGCGTGTCGTGACAGTGCCTGGCCGCGCGGGTCCATGACGATCAACGTTGCCCCGTTTTTCACGGCGTTCTTGAAGAATGTCGCGGCCACAGGGTGATTTACGGTCGGATTGGCACCAATGACGATAATGACGTCGGAATTTTCACAATCGTAGAACGGTGCCGAAACGGCGCCGGAATTGACGGTTTCCATTAACGCGGCGACTGATGATGCGTGACACAGGCGCGTACAGTGATCGACATTGTTTGTGTGAAAACCGGTGCGGACCAGTTTCTGGAACAGATAGGCTTCCTCGTTCGATCCCTTTGCGGAACCGAACCCGGCAAGGGCGTTGCCGCCACGTTCGTCGATAACTTTTTTCAGGCCGGATGCCGCGAGGTCGAGTGCCTCGTCCCATGTCGCTTCACGGAAATATTCCAGCGGGTTTGCAGGGTCGAGCTGAATGGCCGGGTCTTTTGCAACGCCTTCTTTCCGGATCAGCGGTTTGGTCAGCCGGTGCGGGTGATGAATGTAGTCAAACCCGAACCTGCCTTTGACGCAGAGCCTGTTGTGGTTCGACGGCCCGTCGCGACCTTCGACGAAAAGCAGCTTGTCGTCCTTGATGTTGTAGGTCAGCTGGCAGCCGACACCGCAATACGGGCACAGCGAATCCACGCGGCGATCCGGTTGCACTCGGCCTTCAGGGGCAATGACGGTCGCCGGCAGTAGTGCGCCGGTCGGGCAGGCTTGTACGCATTCGCCGCAGGCAACACAGGTGCTGTTGCCCATCGGGTCGTCGAAATCGAAGACGATTTTTGAATCTGCGCCACGATTGGCCATGCCGATCACATCGTTGACCTGAACGTCGCGGCAGGCGCGGACGCAAAGCGTGCAATTGATACAGGCATCGAGGTTTACAGCCATCGCGGGGTGCGAAATGTCGGGCCCTGGTGTCAGGCGTGCGGGGAAACGACTGTCTTCAACACCAAGCCGGTCGGCCCATTGCCAGAATTTTGAGCCTCCATCATGGGCCTGGTCGCGGGGCGGTTGATCGGCGACGAGTAACTCAAACACCATCCTGCGTGAGGATTCTGCACGTTCCGTGGCGGTGTTGACGACCATGCCTTCGGTCGGCTGACGAATGCAGGAGGCGGCAAGGGTCCGTTCACCCTCGACCTCCACCATGCAGGCCCGGCAATTGCCGTCCGCGGCGTAACCGGGCTCCGGGGCGTAGCAAAGGTGAGGAATATCCGTGCCTTCCCGCTGCGCAACCTGCCAGATCGATTCACCAGGCTGCGCGGTGACGTCGTGCCCGTCCAGCGTGAAGGTGACTTCGGTATTGCTTCCGTCCAGCGGCATATCTGATGCTTTCCTACTTTACGTCCTGGGGGAAGTGCCGGAAGACGGATAGTAAACCGTTCGGTGCAGCTTGTCCGAGGCCGCAGATCGATGCATCCGTCATCGTTCGGCTGAGTTCTTCGAGTAGTCCCTGGTCCCAGTTATCCTGCGACATCAGCTTTGCGGCCTTTTCGCACCCCGCGCGGCACGGAGTGCACTGGCCACAGGACTCGTCTTCGAAAAATTTCATCAGGTTAAGGGCCGCGTCGGCAGTACTGTCCTGATCCGACAGGACGACGACGGCAGCGGATCCGATCAGGCAGCCATGTTCCTCCAGCGTCCCGAAATCAAGCGGGAGGTTATCCTTTGATGCCGGCAGGATTCCGCCGGATGCGCCGCCCGGCAGGTAGCCTTTCAAGGTATGTCCCTCGGCCATGCCGCCGCAGTATTCCTCAATCAGTTCGCGCAGGGTGATCCCGGCTTCGGCGATTTTTACACCGGGTTCGCGGACGCGGCCGGAGACAGAAAACGTACGAATACCCTTGCTGCCGTTCCGTCCATGTCCGGCGAACCAGTCTGCGCCTTTCTCCAGCACGTCGCGCACCCAGAACAGTGTCTCGACGTTGTTTATCAGCGTCGGGCGGCCGAAAAGGCCGACTTCGGCGGCGAAGGGGGGGCGGTGGCGTGGCAGGCCGCGCTTACCCTCGATACTTTCAATCATCGCGGATTCTTCGCCGCATATATATGCACCAGCACCACGCCGCAGATGCAGCGTGCCTGGTTTGAGCAGATCGGTCTTTTCGAGCTTTGCAATCGCGTCCAGCAATATCCGGCGCGCCGCTGGGTATTCGTCGCGCAGGTATATAAAACATTCTTCGGCTTCCACCGCCCACATACCGATCAGCACGCCTTCAAGAAAACGGTGGGGATCTGTTTCCAGGAAGTATCGATCCTTGAATGTGCCCGGCTCGCCTTCATCGGCATTGACTGCCATCAGGCGCGGGCCGGGGAATCCGGAAACGATCCTCCATTTGCGCCCTGTCGGAAAGCCAGCACCGCCCAGCCCGCGGAGCTCGGATTGTTCCATCCGTGTGACAACAGTTTCACGGGAGAGGTGCCCGGACAGGCATTCCTGCAGCGTCCTGTATCCGCCTTCAAGCAGGTAAGTGTCGTAATCGATATGTCCTGGAATTGCCGGAGCCGTTGCGTTGGCGGATACCGCCTTCTCGATGCGCTCGGACGTGGCAGCAAAGACTTGGTTCTGGCCGACGGCGGCTACCGGTGCGTGGTCGCAGGCGCCCATACAGGGGGCGGCGATCACGCGCACAGTATCGCTGTAGCGGGTTCTGAGTTGTTCGATCAGGTCCTGCGCGCCGGCAAGTTCGCAGGCAATGGAGTCGCAGGTCCGGATGGTGATTTGCGGCGGCGGCGGGGCGTCGTCCTCCAGCACGTCGAAATGATGATAGAAGGTTGCGGTTTCATACACTTCCGCCATGGCGAGGCGGAATTCATCGGCAAGCGCGACAAGATGGGCGGGTGCCAGGCAACGGTATTCGTCCTGGATCAGGTGAAGGGCTTCGATCAGCAGATCGCGTCGACGAGGCATCTCGCCAAGCAGAGCGGCGACTTCTGCTGCGGCGTCCGGGTCAACCTGACGGCCCTTGGGCATAGCACCGCCCTTGCCGCCTTTTCCCGGGCCGCGAAATTTAAGAATGTCGGAGTTGCCATCAGCCATCAAGTTCATCTTTCCGAACGGTAACAAGATCGACGACGTCGCCGTTGATCAGGTGTTTCCCGGCATTTTCGAAATTCACGGTTATCCGTGCGCCATCGACCGATTGCACCTGGCCAATACCCCAGTCCGCCTGCGATGGATGCCGCACCAGTGTGCCGGGTGTGAGATTGTGAAACAACTGCCGAACTTTCCGTTTACCGAGATCAATTTACAGGAAATTACGGTTTCGTTAATACCGTGTCGGTTTGTTTGACAATTCATTTGTCTGCGTTGGCCGCAATCGGGCGGCAGAAAAGGATTATCCATGTCTTATATGATCGATATTCGGGTACTGGAATTGCTGTGTTCACGCATCTGCCACGACCTTATCAGCCCGGTGACGGCCATCAACAACGGCATGGAGCTGCTCGATGATGACCCGGGCGATATGCTGGACGATATCCGCGATCTTCTCATGAACAGTGCTTCGGGAGGTGCAGGGAAGCTGCAATATTCCCGGTTGGCTTACGGTCTGGGGGAGACCCCGACGGTGAAATCGGGATTGGTTCAGCCGCTGACCTGACGGTTCGCCTCGAAAAACACGAAAAATCATCAATTACCTGGCCCGCCGATCGTGAACGTATGTTGCCACGTCTGGTGATTAAATCCGCGATGAATATGGTGTTGATGGGTATTGAAGCGCTCCTCAGAGGCGGAGAGATAACAGTGTCGTTCGACAATGGCGGTATTCAGGTCGTCGCGGTGGGACAGGGCGCACGGGTCGAGGAAGAAAGCCAGAAAACCCTGGCCGAAGGAACGTCGGTGGATAGTGTCACGCCGCGGTCGATCCAGACATTTTTTACGGGTCATGTTGTCGCGGCCGCAGGGGGGACGATAAGAATTGACGCCAGCGAGACTGATAAAATTACCCTGAATGCGGTTTTCGGGGCCTGATATCGCTCAAACCGCGGAAAATCAGGAGGTCGCGCCGTAATACGCTTTACCTGATTTTAATTAAATTGCCCGATGGTACTTCATCGACAGGACACCATGTGCTGTTGGATCAAGTGGTAGCCGTTAGGGACGGGGCGATTTATGGACGATCTTCTTACAGAGTTTCTCACCGAGACAGTTGAAAGCCTTGATAATCTGGACGTTGAAATCGTCCAGTTGGAGCAGAATCCGAACGACCCGGAGCTGCTGGGCAATATTTTCAGACTTGTTCATACCATCAAGGGAACGTGCGGGTTTATTGGCCTGTCGCGCCTCGAATCGGTGGCGCATGCCGGGGAAAATGTTCTCGGTAACTTCCGCGAAGGTGTCCAGGAGGTCACGCCGGAAGCTGTCAGCCTGATCCTTGCCGCCCTCGACAGGATCAAGGAAATCGTCGCGGTGCTTGAAGAGACCGAGTCCGAACCTCCGGGAGATGACAAGGAACTGATTGCCCAACTCGACGCCATGTATCGCGCCGGCAAGGAAGGCGGGGCCACACCGGCTCCCGCCGAGGCTGCGCCTGAGGCTGCGCCTGAGGCTGCGCCTGAGGAAGAACCCGCGGCTGAAGCACCCGCTGCGGAAGAACCTGCTGCGGGCGGCTCGATTTATGAACGCGCCGGTGTCCTTCCCCCCTAAAACTGGGCCATTATTTTGTTCCAGATAGGGGAGAT
>ERZ807291.439-NODE-439-length-70906-cov-5.861272_pt1 | contig 70906 bp, 61 predicted proteins | sample MGYA00521257_ERZ807291 | MGnify/ENA primary metagenome ERZ807291 (study PRJEB31413, sample SAMN03169783) | marine metagenome | biome: Marine; feature: Water; material: Subsurface seawater | place: North Sea | collected 2011-04-28 | depth 1 m m ... | reverse complement strand
AGAATAAGTTGACAGAAGACTTACCTTCAGGGAAAGAAATTGTGGCTAATTTGAAAGATTCTCAGACTAGTAAATCGGGAATTGTAGAGAATGATTTCATCGCAATGAAAAAAAATGAAACTTCTCTGGCCGATGCATTCGAGGTGCCTAAAGCCAAAGGAGTGAAGCCCGGAGAAGTCCAGTCACGCAGTACCTCAAAACCTAACTTAAAACGAACCGCCTCAAAGGAAAATGTCCCTCCATTAGCAAAAACAAAGGGCTTCAAGTCCTCCGCTGCTGATGAATCTCCACCTGAAAAACCATGGGTTTCAGTCTACCAAAATCCAGAACTCAGCTTTATATTTAACGAAAAAGGCGACTCACTGGGTAAGATTAAAGTCACGAAAAATTCCGCAGAAAGCATTTCTTTCAAAAGAGCTAATTGGACCAACCGGAACCGCAACTTCAAATTAGAGTCTGGAACTTATGAAATTCGCTTAACCCAGAAGCTAGCAGGCACACTTATAATAAAAGGGTCGTTAACAGTTTTAGATGACGAACAATATGAACTTAAAATTAATGATGCCTGGAAACTGGAAAACGACGAGAAGAGGGAGTCTATTCCCCTAGAGGAACTTTTACCTTAAAAGCTATGCAGGCCTCGCCCATCAGCACTCAGTGCCGCCTCTTTTAAAGATTCGGAGAGAGTAGGATGGGCATGTATGGTTCGAGCCAAATCCTCTGCGGCACCGCCGTATTCCATATGAGCCACTGCCGAAGCAATTAATTCAGAAGCTCCACGGGCAACTATTTGCATTCCGAGTAATTTATCCGATTTAGCGTCCGCAACTACCTTAACCATTCCATCCGTTGCACCAGTTGCTAGGGCTCTACCATTTGCAGCCATAGGAAAAGTTCCAGTGCGTACTTCAATCCCTTGCTCTTGGGCCTGTTTTTCTGAAAGACCAACATTGGCAATCTCAGGATCTACATAAATAACCCCAGGAACAAGATCGTAGTTCACATGACCACTTTGCCCGACAATCATTTCTGCACAGGCAACTCCATCTTCTTCTGCTTTGTGAGCAAGCATGGGACCATTAATCACATCACCGATTGCACGGACTCCTGAGATATTGGTCTGAAATGAAGAATCAACATTAATCCGTCCCCGTTCATCCTGCTCAACCCCAATTTCGGTTAATCCCAGATTTTCTGTATTAGGACCTCTTCCAACAGCAACCAATACACGATCTGCAGATACTTCCGTAGAGCCAGAGCTATCCTCCAAAACTAATGTGGCGGAACCTTTCGCTACCTTCACAGATGTGACTTTAGTTGAAAGTTTAAAAGTAAGGCCTTGTTTTTCTAAAATTTTACGAGCTGATTTTGCAACCTCGGCATCAAGCTGAGGGCAAATCTCAGGAAGAAACTCAACAACTTCAACATCAGCCCCAAGCCTTGACCATACGCAACCTAACTCCAAACCAATCGCACCTGCCCCCACAACAATCATCTTTTTTGGAACTTGATCGAAAGCGATACCATGATCGCTATGTACAATGACATTTCCATCGTAGGGTAAAAAAGGCAATTCAACGGGTTTTGATCCAGTTGCTAAAATTATGTCCTTAGCAGAGTAAGTCCCCGATGATTTTCCATCGGAAATTTCTAGTTTCCCCTGACCGATGAGCTTGGCGTGTCCATCTAGGCAGGTGACGCCTTTTTTTGTCACCAGGGCTTTTACACCTTTCCCCAGTTGATCAACCACCCCATCTTTCCTTTTCATTAATGCAGAAAGATCGTGCTTTAAATCCTTACAAATGATGCCATGGGCACTGGAATGAGTCTTTATCTCATGAAATATTTCAGTCGAATGAAGGAGGGCTTTACTCGGAATGCAGCCAACATTAAGGCAGGTTCCACCAAGGCGGGAGTTTTTTTCAACAAGGGCAGTTTTTAGGCCTAATTGAGCACAACGAATCGCACAAACATATCCACCGGGACCAGCCCCGATTACCACTACATCAAAAATTTGATCATCACTCATACTAATTAGACTCCTAGTGCTAGCCTTGCAGGTTCCTCAATGGCTTCCTTAATTTTAACCAGGAAAGTTACCGCTTCCTTACCGTCAACCACACGGTGATCATAGGAGAGGGCAAGATACATCATCGGGCGAGCTACGATCTCTCCATCAAGAACGACCGGGCGTTGCTGTATTGTATGCATGCCAAGGATTCCACTTTGCGGTGGATTAATTATAGGGGTGGAAAGTAAAGACCCATATATGCCACCATTGGTAATGGTAAAACATCCTCCTTGCATATCATCCAAAGTGATTCCACCTGACTTTGCCTTTTGTGCATAGCCTACAATTCCCTGCTCAATTTGAGCGAAACTCATTTGATCGCAATCCCGCAGTACTGGTACAACAAGTCCACGCTCTGTGCCGACAGCCACACCAATATCGTAGTAATGGTGCTCGATTAATTGATCTCCTTCAATACGTACATTCATTCCAGGAACTGCTTGAAGGGCATGAACCACTGCCTTTACGAAAAAAGACATAAAGCCCAACTTGACGCCATGTGCTTTAACAAATGCATCTTGATGGGATTTCCTTAATGCCATGACCGCTGAGAGGTCGACCTCATTGAATGTGGAAAGTATGGCAGCAGTTTGCTGAGCCTCAACTAAACGAGAAGCTATTTTTCTGCGAATAGGAGTAAGGGGACGACGTGTAAACCTATCTCCTGTTGATACGGGTACATTTATTTTAGGTGAAGGGGCAGACTTAGCTGCAACATCTGACTGTGCAGTTTTGGGGGTATTGAGCGTGCTTGACTGAATCTTTAATACATCGCCTTTGGTAATGCGACCATCCTTTCCGGTTCCCGTAATCGTAGTTGGATCGATCCCAGTCTCGTCTAATAGTTTACGAACAGCGGGTGAAAAGGGTGTAGCACTCTCTGAAGTGACTGGTTCCGGGATTGAGGACTTAAGCTGAACTGCCGGAGGTGATGGTTTCGAAATAATTTCTTCTGCCGCAGGAGATGACTCAGATGGCGGAGATGGCTCAGCCGAGGGACTTTCTGCAACAATGGGAGCTTCCGCAGCTTCGTCTATGGTGGCAATCGTAGCTCCAATCTCAACTTCATCGCCCTCTTGGGCTGTAAATTTTATAATTCCATTGGTTTCAGCTAATCCTTCTTGTGTAATCTTATCGGTTTCCAATTCGTAAATTGGCTGATCAAGCTCAACATATGAGCCTTCTTGGACTTTCCACGAGGAAAGAATTCCGGAGGCAATGGATTCTCCGAGTGCAGGAATAATAACTTCTTTTGGCATATGAAATAGAGTAGGGGGTTATTTTTGGATATTAAGGCTGGGTTCACCAAGTGCGTTGGCAACTAGGGCAGCCTGTTCTCTTTTGTGTAAAGTAAGTGATCCAGTCGCTGGGCTTGCTGTTGATGCACGACCAACATACTCAGGTCTTCGACCGATAGCTTCTTCGATGACTGGAGCAAGAAAAGACCAGGCCCCCATATTTTGAGGTTCCTCCTGGCACCATACCAAGCGTTTGACTTTGGCGAATGATTTAAGCATTTCAGTAAATTTTTCTTTATTAAATGGATAAAACTGTTCAACCCGCATGATTGAGGCTTTTGGAGTACGAATCGCTTCCCTTGCTTCGACGAGATCATAGTATACTTTGCCAGAACATAGAACGAGTGTGTTGGGACTTTTAGGCGGAGTGGGATCAGGAATAAATTCCTCAAAACCTGCATTTGTAAATTCTTTCAGATCGGAAACACAAGATTTGTGCCTGAGCAAACTTTTAGGAGCCATCACAATTAAAGGCTTGGCAAATTCTTTACGCTTTTGTCGACGCAAAGCGTGAAAGTACTGAGCTGGAGTGGTGATATTTGCAACGACAACATTGTCTTCTGCGCATCCCTGAAGAAAACGCTCTAATCTAGCGGAACTATGCTCAGGACCTTGTCCCTCAAAACCATGAGGAAGTAGAAGAACCAAATCGGAAACTGCCCCCCATTTATCTTCACCACTCATAATAAACTGGTCAATAATTACCTGTGCACCATTCACAAAATCTCCAAACTGGGCCTCCCAAATAGAAAGCATGCTTGGATAATCCAAAGAGTAACCGTAATCGAATGCAAGTACTGCCGCCTCAGAGAGTAAGGAATTGTACACGCAGAATTTCCCTTTACGGTCCTCCATTTCCAATAAAGGAACATATCGAGTTCGATCAATCGAATCATACCATGCTGCATGCCTATGACTAAAAGTGCCCCGTTCACTATCCTGCCCAGACAACCGAACTGGTGTGCCTTCAAGCATAAGTGAACCAAATGCCAACTGCTCCGCCATTGCCCAATCTATACCTCTTCCGCTTTTAAAATTCTTTGCTTTCGCCTCAATTTGACGCTTAATTTTAGGATTAAGATTGAAATCCTTAGGAAATTTGGTGAGGGCATCAGCTACTTTCTCAAGCTCTTTTTTTGGAACAAAAGTATCTACCGGTGAAAAATCATAGGGAATCTGATGAATGGCAACGGAGCCTTCAAAAGTGCTAGACTTTTTTATAGTTCGAACCTTTTCCAGCGATGCGTCAAGTTGCCTCCGCAAACGTTGGTGAATTTCGTCTGATTCCTTTTTATCAAGCTCTCCATCAGCAACAAGTTGATCGGTCAGAACACTTGAAATAGATGGCAACTGCTTGATTCTCTTATAAAGAATGGGTTGTGTAAATGCAGGGTCATCCGCTTCATTATGGCCGTGTTTACGATAGCAATTTATATCGATGACTACATCTTCCTGAAACTTTTGACGGTAGGCGAGAGCTAATTCAGCGACCATTGCAACCGCCAACGGGTCATTTCCATTCACATGAAAAATAGGGGCTTCGATAATTTTTGCCACATCTGTACAATATAAACTTGAACGGGCGTCTGTGGGATCAGTGGTAAATCCTATTTGATTATTTACCACTACATGAATGGTACCTCCAGTACGGTATCCTGGAAGTTTGGAATAATTAAACACCTCAGCTACAACACCTTGACCCGCCATAGCTGCATCGCCGTGAATTAATATTGGTAAAACTCTCTTTCTCTGAGCATCCCCACGTAAACGTTGCCTTGCTCTTGTTTTTCCCTCTACCACGCCATTAACTGCCTCCAGATGACTGGGATTAGGAGAAAGGTGTATTACGACTTGCTGGCCATTCGAAGTAGTGCGAACGGATTCGTAACCGAGATGGTATTTAACATCTCCACTGCCATGAGCACCATCCGGAACAAAATTTTCTGAAAATTCGCGAAATATAAATTCATGAGACTTACCCATGACATTAGCTAAAACATTGAGGCGTCCACGGTGGGCCATCCCCATAACCATTTCTTCCACTCCTTCATCAGGACACTTTTGAAAGATAGAATCGAGTGCAGTTATAAGACTTTCTCCGCCCTCTAAGGAAAATCTTTTCTGCCCGACGTATCGGGTATGTAAAAAATTCTCAAACTCTTCGGCTTGCATAATTTTTCGTAAAATTCTCATCTTTTCATCGTGCGGAAAATCAGGTTGGTTGTCATTGGGCTCAATTTTGGATTGAATCCAACGGCGTTTTTCGGTCGCCTGAAGATGTAAATATTCAACGCCAACATTCCCACAGTAAGTTTTTTTAAGACGATCAAAAATTTCACCTATTTTCATCCGAACACCACCAAGGTAATTTCCAGTAAAATGAACTTCATTTAAATCTGATGGATCAAGCCCAAGCCTGTCCAGACTAAGACGAGGATTCCCTTCAACTTCTTCTTTAAGTGGATCGAATGTACCCTGCGTATGCCCTATATCTCTGAAAGAATAAATCGCACCATAGAGACGAGCGTGTTTTTCAATGGCATCATTATTGTTAGCTGTCTGTACGAGGGATTCGTGTGTCTCAGTAGTTAAGCTTTTTTCATTACTTGCAGTCCCATCAGAGCCTAAATGAAAGCCTTCAAAAAAAGTTCTCCAAGAAGCGTCAAGTGAAGAAGGTTCCTTCAACCATTTTAGGTAGTTGGATTCGACTTCGTCGATATTCCAGCGGGTAGCAAAATTCGAATTTTCCATTTATTTCAAAATATTCTGTATTGAGTTCCTTGGTCGAAAACAAGTAAAAGCCGAAAAAAGTTGATGTAGTTTGATTGTTTTTCTAAAACTAAAGACTATTTTGATGAAAATTTATATCTTTTTCTGATGAAAAATTCACCAGCGATCCGTATTTTAGGTTTGGAATAAAAGGAGCGATCAATTCAAGCACACCTGGGGGTTGTTGAAAGTCTGGTTTTGTCGAGGGGTGTGGCCAATATACAAAAGCGGGATACATACTTTCCGCTGAGACAGAGTCGATTCCAAGACTGCATTTGAAAAAAGAAAAGTTCTCTGCAGGCAAATGAGGACTCCATCTTATTTGATGAAAATAATATGATGGTTGGTTTAACTCAAAGAGAAATGGAGAAATATCTATATTTATTGTACCTAAATGAAAAGTTTCTGTGGGTAATCCTGACTTCTTAAAGAAAGGTATTTGCAGAGCAACCGTTCCGTTTGGGAAACGGTCATCATCAGATTTACCTGATGCGACTCCATAACCTTGAACGACGACGGCCTGAACACTCGAAATCAAAAGAATTACTTATCCTTCAACTTTTGACTAAGGGCAGAAGCACTTAAAAAAGCGATTCCCTGAGCCTCCAGGGCCAATTCGAACCCGAACTTGGTGCATACATCTTGGACAATGCCCAACATAAGAATCCCCTCGCTTATTTTTATAGATCCGCCCGTAGGTTCCGCAATTGACATAATGGATGCCTAGAAAAGGCTTCGGATCTCCTTTTCCCTCATTGGCTGGGGGTGAAGGATTGGGACTCACTCAGGATCAAGCGGGTTTCCATCAATCAGTCCATCAACTCGTTTGGTCAGTAAATGAGCTTGTACCGTTAAACCATCTTGCCCCTCTATTACTTCTGAGACCCAAGTTTTTACCCTCTGTTCGATAAAATTAAGCTTTTTTCCAGCATCAGGTTCCTTGGTAAGAGCAGTGAAACTTGTTTGTAGATCACTTTCAGCTGCATCAGACTGCCCAAGCATCTCATGCATAGCTTGTAAGGACTGCCTAAGTGCATCTGAATTAAAATCGTCTTTGACTACCTTAACTGGTTCCAAGTATTTGGGAGCAGCAGGTTGTTTAATTTCCGGGGCATTCGAACCTGCTTTTTTAAATAGTTTAAAAGAAGTATCTGAACCATTACTGCTAAATAATGCTCTTTCATTAAACTTAAGTTTTGCCAAGCCTTTCAATTCGCGACGAAGTTTTTTAAACCTTTGCCTGGACTTCTCTTCCTGAGCTTTTGATATGTTGCGAATTACATCCGCATGCATGGTTTCTTCAAGACTAGCAATTTCTTCAAGAATACTTAGGATTCTTTCCAAAACAGCTTCCTGTGTTTGTAAAAAAGAGATCGCAGACTGTAAGTATTCTTCAAGGTTCTCTGCAGTTTTTAAAGGAACCTGATCATCTTTGATGGGAAGTTTTGTTCGGGCATTTTTTGAAAGACGAAGTCGCATGGATCTAAAAAGTTATCGCAAATTCATGATTAAAATCAAGCGGAAAGGGAGGCTCTACCTTCAGCCTGCAAGGAATAAATGCCTGATCCGATTAATTGCTCCCCTCGATAAATGGCTAGCACCTGGCCTGGAGTTAAGGCTCGTTGTTGTTCTATGAATCTAATTTCGGCGGATTGTTTGCCCTTGGGGACAAGTGTAATCGGCGTGGAGGGATCTCGATATCTAGCCTTTGCAAGGAGTGTTGAAAGTTCTGTAATTTCAATATCTGAAATAAAGGACAAAGATGAAACCTCAAAGATTTTCCCCCATAGCGTAGGTTCATGCGGGTTTTCAAATGCTACAATTAATCTATTTTCAACCTGATCTTTTCCGGTAACTACATAATTTTGGTGGTCTGTGTTCGATGGAACTCCAATTCCTCGGCGCTGGCCAAGAGTATACCGATGAAGACCCAAGTGCTTGCCGACTATTTCTCCTTTAACAGTAACAATTTCTCCTGGTTGGTCTTCAATAAAATTAGATAAAAACTCGGGGACTTTTACTTTTCCTAAAAAACATATCCCTTGACTGTCTTTTTTACTGGCAACTGGAAGATCGTGCTCAATGGCTATGCGGCGAACTTCAGACTTTTCTATTCCACCAAGAGGAAATTTTGCGTGCAGTAGTTGATATGGAGTTATTCTAGACAAAAAATAAGACTGATCTTTATTTTTGTCTTTGCCTTCCCATAATTCAATTTCTCCGGTTGGTGTAACTAACCTTTGGCAATAATGTCCAGTGGCTAAAAAAGAGAAGCCCTCCGATAATGCGTAATCTAACAGAGCTCCAAATTTCATCTCTCGATTGCAAAGAACATCTGGATTGGGAGTTATGCCATCGGCATAGCCCTGGACCATGGGCTCGACCACATTTGTTTGGTAAAAGTTCGTAAGGTTTAAAATACGAAAAGGAATCTTTATTTTCTCGGCAACTGCTCTTGCATCCTTCAAATCCTGAGCACCAGGACAATCCCCGAGTAAATCATCTTCATGTTCCCATGTCTTTACATAAACAGACTCAATCTCGTACCCTTGTTCTAATAGTAAAAGAGCAGACACAGCACTGTCTACACCACCTGAAAGGGCAACCAAAATTTTTTCTCTAAGAGGGGGCATGGTTTTTATTTTTAACGAAAAAAATACCGAGTCGCAAAATTTTTCGGTTGGCGAATTCAATCCTATAGCCTAATCAGCTTGCCAAGTGTATGAGAGAGGTGGAAAAGTTTGGACCGGAGATAACGGTTGGGGCCTGGTTTTTTTAGAAAAAGACTGGGATAACAGCCGTTTGCCACAAGATTTAGTGGAGGAGGCGGGTTTACTTGCTACAAACTTTCAGCTGCTGGAAGATTCTGAACGCGGGAAACTTGCAGGCTATATAAGTAAAGAGGATACAATATCCTTCATCGTCGATACGCAAGAAATAGCAAATCATGCTAAAAATATATCCGTCTTTTTAGCATGCGAAGCGAATGACTGGTTGAGTAATGAGGGAATTGAAAACAATACCTGGAAACTAAGCCAGAATCCCGAGGGATTAAGCATTTTAGATATTTCGATCAAAGAGATTGGGCTAGGTAATAAATTTTCGTTTAAATATAAAACATCTGATGGTACTTGGCTTCATCCTCCAGATTTTATTCCCTGCCGGGAGGAAAAAATACTTGGTGCTTCAAATTTTATTTTCAGTAAAAATAGAACAGGGAAAGATATTTTTCGCTTTGAAATAATTGAGAGTTCAGATCTTAGTCCCGTAAAAAAATGGGCCTCCTTACGTCCAAAAAATATGGGATTCAGTCAAGGGGCTAACTGCGGCAAATTCAGACTCTTTGCACCGAGGGCTCAGTCCGTAAATTTGATCTTTGAGAAGCATTCAGGTGAGCATTCATCGATTGCAATGTCGATGGGATCAGATGATGTATGGGAAATTACCACTGAAATAGATCTTGATACTCAGGCCTATCTATACGAAGTGACTCACGCATTTAAGGGCAGAAATAAAAGTCATTTTACTAAGAAAATACTCGACCCGTATGCCAAGGCCTGCGTGGGAAGAGATGGACCCGGCTTACTCATAACTGAAAACAAGAATGAAAGCCCCACCAAAGATCAATTTGTTGCACCGGAGGCCAAGGACATGGTGATTGTTGAAGCCCATATTCGAGATTTATTACAAAATGCACCTTATGATTTAACCAATTCGGAAAGGCTTGGGTTTGAGGGCCTGAAAAAATGGTTGAGTTCAGAAGATTGTTACCTCAGGAAACTGGGCGTCAATACAATCGAACTTCAACCGGTTCAGCAATTTGATGCTCGTTCCAAAAAAGAATATCATTGGGGCTATATGCCAGTAAATTATTTTTCGCCTGCCGCGGAGTATTCCAGCTGCCCAACCAAGTCGCACCAGGAATTCGAAGACTTAATTAAGGCCCTTCATGAAGCAGGAATCGCAGTTGTTTTAGATGTGGTATACAATCATATGGGAATACCAAATCACCTGCTAAATCTAGATCGTGAAATATACCTCAAGACTGATAGCTTGGGCAGGCTCACGAATCACAGCGGTTGTGGGAATGACCTTGAGTGCGAAGCGGGGCCTGTAAAACAGCTAATTATTGACAGTTTAAAGTACTGGGTTAAGCACTTTAAAGTAGACGGTTTCCGTTTTGATCTGGGTGAACTTCTTGGTATTGAATTACTTAAGGAAATTGAAACTGAACTAAGGGAATTGAACCCAAGAATTGTACTCATTGCGGAACCATGGAGTTTTCGGGGGCGCTTACCTGAAAAGATGAACCAAACAGGATATTCACTATGGAGTGACCGGTGCCGTGAATCCTTACTTTCATTCGTCAAAGGGGAAGGGGATCAAATTGAAAATATAAGTGCCCTGATTAAGGGTAAATTAGACCATGAAAACCTTTTCCCTTGGCAGTCAATACACTACAATGAATCTCACGATGATTACGCTTTTATTGACCGAATTGCAACCGGTGTACCAAACGGAGGGATGCAACCTAATCAAACCGCGGTAAAAGAAGCACAACTAGCCATGGCGATCCTTTTATTATCCCCAGGAATCCCAATGATATCGGCAGGTCAAGATTTCCTTCGTAGTAAAAAGGGTATTCGTAATACCTATCAGAACGGAGATGTAAACGCATTAGACTACCGTAGGCTTTCCCAATTTGAAAATTTCGCTACGGAAATCCGAAGCTTAATTAAATTTCGACTATCGACAAGAGGGCAGTTCACCAGACCAAGTACATTTCAAGACTGTTATTACGAAAATATTTCAATGATTGAAAATGATACCCTGGGAATGAAAATTCGTCATAAATCATCCAATGAAGAATTTTTATTTCTATGCAATCCCACAAAAAAGAAACTACTACTTTCCTTACCGGATGACTGGAAAAAAAAGGAACTTATTTTTCCTAGTTCAATAGAAATAACAGAAACATCATACCTTGAACCCTCTGAGTACCGACTTCTAGTTAGGAAAGTTTGACGGATCATTGGAAGTCCCACACCAAGAGGCAATTCCATACCTTAAATTGTAAAAAGAATGGAGGAAGGATTTTTTATTCAATGATCTCATTAATTCTTCAATAATAATACAAACAACAGGAAAAACATCGGCTCGATCCGTAGGTAATTCCGGAAATGATAATAAACGATTCTTCAGATCCAATCTGCAAATTTCGTTTCCAATTGCTGCCACCTCCTCAAGGGTAAATTCATTGCATTCATCAATACCGACAACTCCCTTTCTTTCACAGATAATCTTACGCAGAAAGTAAACTGCTCCCCCAAGCCCAATAAGATTGAATTCGGAACTGTCAGATAATCCACAATTTGAAAATTGCTCGCGAAGCAGAAACCTAACTTTTTTTTCTGATTCTTTACAAACAGCAAAGTCCTTATTAGCAAGATACTTCTTTGCCACATTTAATGCTCCTAATTGCAGACTTTGAGCTACAACTGGAGAGGACTCTCGGCATTCAATCAATTCAAGACTGCCTCCCCCCAAATCGAAAGCTTGAATTGAAGATAGTCCCTTAATACGAGGATCACATTTGAGACCTTTCGAAACAAACTTCGCCTCCTGTTCACCGCTTAGAATAAAAAGGTTTGAAGAATAAGTTTTCTCAATCAAAGATATAATTTCCAATGCATTACTTGATCTTCGAATCGCTTCGGTCGCTACGATTACAAGATGATCTGGTGAGGCATTATTACAAAATTTTAAAAGAGCACCAAATACTTCCAAGAGTGAAGAGATATTTTCTCTGGATATTATGTTAAGATCATCATTGGTTGATGATATCAGGCGACACGGGAAGCTCTTTTCATCATCTGGAATAACTACACCATATTGATCAACATAGCTTATGAGAGCTTTAGAGCTATTTGAACCAAGATCAATAACCGCAATCTTTTTGGGATAATACCCTGGCATTAAAATGAGAATCCTTGAGGCGCTATCACTAAAGTAAATTCCCCTTTCTGGCTCGATAGAGTACATTTCTCTCTTACCATGTGCAAAGGGCCTGTCTCTATGCTTTCGTGAAGTTTTGTGAGTTCTCTAGCTACAGAAATATACCTATCTTCTCCGAATGCTTCTTTCAGAGATTCAAAAGTAGAAGGCATTTTGTATCTTGATTGATAAAATATCAACGAACCTTCAAACAATTCCCACTTTTTTAATAAGTTAATGAGGGCAACCTTTCCCTTTGGGGGGAAGCCAAGGAACAGAAAGTTATGCGTCGGTAATCCTGAAGCCGCCAAAGCAGTTATAGCTGCATTAGGTCCAGGTATTGGTATAATTGGGATGTTTAGTTTTTTACACTCTCGAACTAAGCGAAAACCTGGATCACTTATTCCTGGGTAACCTGCATCAGAAACAAGGGCAATTTTTTTTCCTTCTAAAATTTCATTAGACAATATGACAGATTGCTTTTTTTCATTTTCTTCACGGTAGGAAACCATCGGTTTGGAAATTTCCATTCGAGACAAAAGTTTACTTGTGACTCGAGTATCCTCGCAAGCGATTAGATCACAATCAGTAAGCATTTGATTTCCGCGAGGGGAAAAGTCACCCAAATTCCCAATAGGTGTAGCAACTAAATAAAGGCAGCCTATCTCACCCATGGTGATACAGAAAGCAGGTTAATTGAAGTACTTATCGATTGAAACCGCCCCGATCGAATCCTCCTGGCAGGCTATATTCCCAACTTGCAGGACGTCCCTGGGGCATGCGATCGTCATCTGGAGAAGCCGTAAAGCAACCGGTTAAGGAAAGTGAGACTGCTAGAAATCCTAGCGTAATCAAAAATCGAATAGTCATTTATTAATACTAGAGGTTTTGTTCTTCTTCAGGGATTATATAGATGGAATCGCCCGGGCGAAGCTTTTGTGGTTCACCAAATCGAGGCAAAATGTATGCAAGCAGGTAGCCTTTCCGGGAGCTTTGCACGCGAATCCTGGCGGCTTGCTTCTTATCTTTCCAAACAGTGAACACACTTCCCTGCGTTACACCTCTATCAGTACCAAAGGGTAGAAGAAGCATTCCAGTCTGGCTGTCGACACGGGCGATTGTGGACGGTGCACCGATATCTGAAATCTTCTTTTGTTGGGAAACAGCCATCATATCCAACTCATTCATTTCGGGTGGTCCAGCGTCTTTCTTTTTAACCATGAATGGGTTTACTTCCTCCGAAATGTCATTATCTGCTACTTCTCCACCTTGTTGCTTGGCAAGCATTTCATCTATACCACGCTTATATCCCGATGCGTCTGCCATTCTGATTTCTTCCTGTTTCTTTTCGATTTGCTGCTTGTGTTCATCTAGCATCGCATCGACCTCTGCTTCATTATCTTTGATAATTTTTTGGTTTTCCTTCTGCAAATCAGCGATTGCAGTACTATCTCTTTGCTTTTGTTCTTCAAAAGCATCATTTTCATTTTTACGCTCTTGTTTTTCATTCACTAAATCTGCCTCAACTCCTTTGAGTTTGATTTGAGTGTCAGATAATTCGTCGAGCGTATCTTCTTTCAATTTCTTTTCGCGAGCCCACATATTTTGAAATTGGCGAAGTTCTTGATCCCTCTCGACCAACATTTCTCTAAGCTTCGCGACTTCGGTGTATCTGTCGTGCCTGTCCTTGTAAAACATACCGATGACTGTTCGTAACCTTTGGTGATGAGGTACACCCTTCAGAACAGAACCATCTTCTAAGGTTTTGTCAGCAAGCGGAAATTGAGTCTCGTCTTCGAAAGGATCTTTAAACCCGGCTGGAGACTCAAGCTTAACATCATCATTAATTTGCCAAGTCATTGACTCCGAATCCCAGTACATAGTGCCAGGACCGAATTCTTTCGTAAGCCGGTCAAGGCGGTCTCTGTAATCTGCATTCCTGAGAAGGGAATCTTCACTTACCTTTAGATCGTCTAAAGCTTCAGATAGTTTATTGTCTTCTCCGTCCGCAACTTGGTCATTTGCAGCAAAAGTATCATTGAAAAGACTCTTTTTTTCATTTAGATCTTTCCACTTGGCTTCTTGTTCAGACTGCAGAATTGAATAGGAATCTTCGATCAACTCGTCTAAATAAGAAAATGATTGCTTGGAAAGTGTATCAAATTTTAGCCAAAGCATACTACACAAGGCAAGCAAACCAAGTAAACTGAACAAACGGAAAAGAACGGCAAGGACTCTCATATTTAATTATGAAATATGGATACCATACCTTGAGTATGCAAGGTGAATATTTATCAAAAAATCAGGAGTAAACTCGGACTTGATAAATCTGAGCACGATCCAGTCCGTGTGTTGATAGAACTTCAAGCTCTAACGCTTTTATTTCAATGGCTTCGAAACGATGGGAAACGAATGGTAATTGATTGTCTTTAATATCGACCAAAAGTTTAGATTTCTGATCCTTCGTTGTTATATACAAGCGATAATCCTTTACGAGTGAGTGAAAATTGACCGTTTCCATAGATGTAGGCTTTTTAGGATAAGCAACTTCAAACGAAGGATCGAAGCTAATTTCAATACAGGTTATTTTTTGAACTTCCTGCCATTCCAACTCGATATATTCGGGGTATTGAAAGTCTGTTTGCTTAGAAATCCACAATGAGGGGAGGGCGTTTGGTCTGAAATCCGGAGTTGTGACATTGCAAGATTCATAGGCTAAAGAGGGTGGTGAAACTCGAATCTTGGGAGATGCTGATACACTTGTAGTGTCGGAAATAACTGCCTTGAATTCTGAAATATATTTTCTTTTATTCGAAATACCAGTTGATCTTTCATCATGAAAAACATATCCAACCGGGCCATTTCTAAAAAGTGGTACTGTAAAAACTTGCTCTGACTCAACTTCTATATAGCACCATCCTCTACTCTCGAGTTTTAAGTCAGGCTTTACAGATATACAAGTCTCACTTTTCTTAAACTTAACATTTTCGGAATGAAGGCATAGCCCAGCAGTTGAGTTTTGGTAACCTGCACCATCAAACAGTTTTATACTAAGCTCTTGCTCATTGCTTCCAGTCAGCCAAATATCAATTCTTTCTAGTAACATACTTGTAACCGGAAACTGAAATAAGCATTTCCTTGTTTCAACCTCTTTTAAAATGATATTCGCACTTCCTGCCCAATCCTGAAGCGTAGAAGAAGCATTTGATTTAGCAGAGATTGCAAGATTGTCGTCGTCATCAACATCTCGAAGTGAACTGGTATGATTGATTCGATTGAGCCTTCTTCTAATCTCATCGATATAACCACCTTTTGCCAAGGTCCTGGGCATCCTGTTCTTTTCGATACTAAGAGCAGCAACAAGACCTGATGCAGTTCCCATTTGGGATGAGCAAGAGGGTTCCCCCAAACTCCTGGAAGTCAATTCAGTTGCACACCCGCTGGCCCCAACCAACAGTAAATTCTTACACTCTTTCGAAATCATTACCCCTAATGGAATCTCAAAGGGTTGGGTTAGTGGCAGTAACTCTTGAGTCGAAGAAATCATCGAAAAATTACCTCTGACTGAAGATCTTCCAACCGCCACTGAATCATCAAAGGAATCTCCGTTCATTAAATCATTGAGGGATAATTTCGAATCGCCTGATACTCTGAATGCATGTGAAGAGCACATGTCTTTTGACACAAAACTTAATTTGAAATTTTTAACGATTTTTCTCAGCGGAGAACGATTTTTTAGGAAATCCCAAGCACATAAGGCTAATTCATTAGGACTCACCCTTTCTGTACTTGAAGGTCCATGCCATTCTACCAGATGTTCTCCCACGAAACCTTTTTCTAATGATTTAATGAAATTAACTCTAGCACCAAGATGATTATCCTCCCATCTAAGATTTACCCAGCTAGGGCACTCAAATGAGTATTCTCTATCTCCCTTTACAATACATACTAAACAACTGCAGAAACTCTCACCTGAAGGTAAGTTTATGTTCTGAAGATCAGATAATTCGTTCCGGTCTACTCCTTGCTCTCCCGCCACTCCAGACAGCTTTGCTAACCGACCATTTCCCGTACAATCCAAAAAGCATTTTCCCTGAAAAGCTGTTTTGAAATCCAAAGACCTGTTAACTGTAATTATCGAACGAATCCTTCCTTTATTGAAAGAAACAGATTCAAGCTCAGTGTCCAAAAAAACTTTTACTCTTTTTTCATTTTTCAACCACTCATGTATCGCAATTGCCTGCCCGATATAAGTCCCCTCTGAATTAAATTTGTACAAATAATACCACAATTCATTAATCAATCCAGAATCCCGCTGATAAATAAGAGGCACCGAACCAAAATCCTCAAATGGAATTCGCTTATCCGCACCAACTTTCCCCCCTAAATACGATTTTTTCTCCACAAGACTTACTAACTTGCCTTGGCGCGCAGCAATAATTGCAGCACACACGCCAGCAAGCCCACCACCTGCGACGATAATATCTGATCTGACAGAGGAAGTTTTCATCTTAGAACAAGCATTTGCCATAAGAACAAACACGCAACAAAATTCACCTAATGGAAACCCTGCTAATAGCTCGCATTAAGTTTTATTAATAGTAGGGCTTTAAATATTTTACTATTGTCGGTGAATCTAGCCTCACATATACAATAACCATCAACCATAACGCCCAAACATAATGGCATTTTTTACTTGTTAGAATCTGCCCTTTTGTTAGTTTAAAATTATTCTTCTCAATGCGTAACATCTTTCCTCGCTGGACTAATTCAATACCGTTAAAGCTTATTATAGCTTTGGGCACCATAGGCGGCGCAGTTGTCGCAGGAATCACTTATTACTCTACTCCAAAATACACGAGAGTAGGATACCAGCCAACTCAACCTGTTGAGTACAATCATGAATTTCATGCAGGGCAGTTAGGTCTTGATTGTCGCTATTGCCACCATGGAGTTGAGAAATCATCTCACGCTAACATTCCAGGTGCAAATGTGTGTATGTCCTGCCACAAAAATGTAAAAGCTGATTCTCCATTACTTGCCCCAATTCGAGATTCTTATTTCGGTGAAGATGCCAATAAAGATGGAAAATTATCTGATGGTGAAGATCTGAATGGTGACGGATTGCTTACCGCAGGCCCATCTGTACCTTGGGTTCGCATCCACAAAACACCCGACTATGTCTATTTCAACCACGCGATTCATGTGAATCGTGGAGTTAGTTGCGTTGAGTGCCACGGACGAATTGATCAAATGAAGGTGGTCCACCACTCTGAACCTTTAAGTATGGCTTTTTGCTTGGAATGCCACAGGAATCCTGAGAAATCTTTACGCCCCATGGACGAAGTTACAAACCTTGCATGGCAAGTATCTCACGAAGAAGATACAAATAAGGATATCGCCCAGATTCATGCTGGCTTAGAAATTAAAGAGAATTGGGGGGTTAATCCTCCCCTTAGTTGTACTGGATGCCACCGATGATTAGCGAAAATACAAACCTGCAAGAGATTCAAGGCAAAGAGTACTGGAAAAGTCTCGATGACTTAGCAGATACTCCAGGATTTAAAAACTGGGTAGAGAACGAATTTCCCGAAGGTGCTAGTTTAATGGATGGTGTCCAAAGAAGAGGCTTCATTAAAGTAATGGCAGCATCGTTTGGACTTGCAGGTTTAGGAATGACTGGTTGCCGTCGACCTGAGCATGCAATCTTACCGCACGGTAAAAGCCCAGAGGAGCTAATACCCGGTGTCCCCAATTACTATTCAAGTGCTCGTCCGACTTCAGGTGGTTTCATCCCATTAATAGTAGAATCCCATGACGGTCGCCCAACAAAGATAGAAGGTAATCCTAGTCACCTGCCTAGCGGTGGTAGTACAGATATATACTCTCAGGCAAGTATACTCGATCTTTATGATCCTGATCGAGCTAAAGGTTGCTTTACTCGAGAGAGCGTTCGGTCGAATGATACAACTTCCACCCGTTGGAAAAAAACATCTTCATCATCTATATTGGAAGAAATATCTTCATCTATTGATTTGAGTAAAGTCGGTATTGTTAGTGACTCTTCATCATCTGCGGTTCGAAGTTCACTTATCTCTAAACTGAAAGATAAAGGTGTTAAACATTTCGAGTTTGAACCAATTGATTTTCGAAACCAAGAGAATTCACTATCAAGTGCACTTGGTGTCGATTTCGGAGTTCGAGTGATTCCACACTTTTCTAAAGCCAAAAAAGTATTAGCTTTGGATTCAGATTTCCTAGGTCACCGTGAGCCAAATTCTGCTGTAAATACCAAGCAGTTCATGAAAGGTAGAAAAGTGCTTAGCCCAGATGATACTAAGGGAATGAATAGACTCTATTCTGTTGAATCTGACCTTACTATCACAGGAGGTGTGGCTGATCATCGACTTCGGTTATCTTCATCACAATTTCAGGCATTTGCCGCACTTATTTTAGCCAAATTACTTGAAAAGTCCGAAAGTTCCAGCGATAAGTTAATCAGTCTGCTGAATTCACTTTCCGAAAGTGTCCAGTCTCATGGTGAATGGGCTACTGAATGCGTTAATGATTTACTTAAGTCGAGCAAATCATCTTTGGTCGTTGCTGGGAGTCACTTACCAGAATCGGTTCACTTAATTACTTACAAAATAAACCAAATTTTGGGTAATTCAAACAAAACTGTATCGTACCTCGAGACAGACAAAACCTCATTAGGGATAGCACCATTATTATCATCCCTCGAAAATAAAGAAATTGATTTCCTTCTCTTTATTGGCACCAATCCATTATATAACCTTCCCACCGTTGATTGGGAAAATCTACTAGAAGAAGTAGATACCGTTTGCAAAGTTGGTCATTCAATCGATGAAACTTCACAACTTTGCGACTTTCATATTGGTCAATCTCACTTCTTAGAGACTTGGGATCTTGGAACTACATGGTCTGAAGATTCATATGCTCCAGTTCAACCCTTACTAGCCCCTTTGTTTGATACGCTTTCGGATATTGAAGTATTATCTTCTTTGCTTGGCAAAAACTCAAATTCTCATGACATTGTAGTTGAGTTTTTCGAACAAGAGCCCGAATTAAATGATAGCTTTGAAAATTTCCTTAAGCATGGTGTCGCAAAACGAAAATCTGCCAACCTGAATAATCTTCCTGACGGAAACGATGCTCTTTCAAAAATTGCAAAAATTTCAGATTTAAAACTATCTCAAGATTCTCTTGAGGTCCTTCTTGTCCCTGATTTCCATTCCTGGGATGGCAAATTTGCGAATAATGGTTGGATGATGGAATGTCCCCATCCGATTACTAAACTGACATGGGATAACGCTCTTCTTATAAGCCCAGTTCTTGCTAAAGATCTTGAGAGCAAATATCCGGATTTAGGATTATTGCCTAAACCTACAATGCTCAATGAAAGTGGTCAGATTGCACCAGACAATGCAGTTTTTGATCACGGCAAACAGAAAGCACCCATAGTCAAACTAAGACTTGGAGATCATCACCAGGTTGAATTGCCACTTTATGTCCAACCTGGACTCGCAGATTATACTGTCATCTCGTCGATAGGATTTGGAAGAGAAAAAGTAGGGAGAGTCGGATCAGGTACAGGTTTTAATACGTGTTCCTTACTTCATTCCGACAATAATAGATTACTTACAGGTGCCAGTATAAAACCCACTGGAGAATTTCATATATTAGCCAATGTCCAAGAACACTGGTCCATGGAAGGTAGAGCTATCGTTCGCGAAACTAATGCTAAATACTACGCTGAACACGAAGATTTTGCCCAGAAAATGGGTGCCGAATCTCACTCCCCCCCCATGTGGGGTAAAGACCAAGATGCGTCATTAAAGGAGAAAGCAACTTCCACTCCAAGAGGTAATTCCGCTTATGAACACCCGGATCATACCTACGAACATTCAGAGACTTTTGGAATTCATCAGTGGGGTATGGCAATAGATCTTAATCAATGCACGGGTTGTAGTGCTTGTGTTGTCGCATGCCAAAGTGAAAACAACATTCCAATTGTAGGCAAAGATCAGGTGTTACGAGGTCGAGAAATGCATTGGATAAGACTTGATCGGTATTTCAGTTCTACTGAGAGAGACGGAGCTGAACTTCCTTCAGATGTACAGGTTTCTTACCAAGGAGTTGCTTGCATGCACTGCGAAACTGCTCCTTGCGAATCAGTATGCCCAGTAAACGCAACCGTTCACGATGAAGAAGGACTCAATGCAATGGCTTACAATCGTTGTGTTGGCACCAGATATTGTGCAAATAATTGTCCATACAAAGTTCGTCGTTTTAACTTTTTTGATTGGAATAAACGCGACACTGATGAACTTTACAAAGGTCCACTCGGTGAGAAAAATGACTCATTACCGGATATGGGCAAAAATCCTGATGTAACTGTTCGCATGAGAGGTGTCATGGAAAAATGTACCTATTGTGTTCAGAGGATTCAGGAGTCTAAAATAAAAGTTAAAGTTTCAGCACAAAGATCCGCAAAGTTAAGTAGTGGTAAAGATGGTTCTGATATTAAATTAGAAACTAAAGACCTGAAAGTACCTGATGGAACCATTAAAACTGCATGTCAACAAGTTTGCCCGTCTGAAGCTATCGAATTTGGGGATTTATCTGATCCTGAAAGTAAAGTTAGCGTGCTCAAATCAAACCCAAGGGATTATTCAGTTCTTGGTTATTTAAATACTCGTCCAAGAACAACTTTTCTGGCCAAGGTTCGTAACCCTAACCCTAAAATGCCTGACCATACGAAAAAGCCACACTCATACAGAGAATACAGCGACAAAGCTTACCCCTCTGCTCATGGTGAAGATCATTCAGGTGACAATCATTAATTATGGCAACGGGTAGCAAAAATTTAGAAGAACCAGCAATACTCGCGAAGGTTAAACCCGCCCCGTGGAAGGAAGCTCCTTTGGTTGAAAACCGTAGGTCATTTCATTGGGTAACCGAGAAAATTTGTGGAATTGTCGAGGCAAAAACACCTAATTGGTGGTGGTGGTGTTTCATAACCGCACTATGCATAGCTAGCTTTACAGGCATGGGGCTCGTATATTTAGTTTCAACCGGAGTCGGAGTCTGGGGTAACAACAACCCTGTCAATTGGGGTTGGGCTATTGTAAACTTTGTTTTTTGGATTGGAATAGGGCACGCAGGTACTCTCATTTCTGCGATCCTTTGCCTTCTCAAACAAAAATGGAGAACTTCCATCAACAGAGCTTCGGAAGCAATGACTGTTTTTGCTGTGTTGTGTGCCGGTATATTCCCTCTATTCCATGTTGGTAGAGTTTGGTTTGCGTGGTGGTTATTCCCAATACCTAACGCTAATGCTATATGGCCCCAATTTCGTAGTCCACTCGAATGGGATGTATTTGCAGTATCAACTTACGCGACTGTATCTATATTGTTTTGGTACATGGGCATGATCCCAGATCTAGCGGTGATAAGAGATCGCGCAAAAGAAACATGGCGTAAGTACTTTTATGGTGTACTGGCAATGGGTTGGAGAAACGCTAACAATCACTGGCGAAACTTCGAAATGGCTTATCTACTTTTAGCAGGTTTATCTACTCCTCTTGTATTATCAGTTCATACAATCGTTTCCTTCGACTTTGCCGTGGCAAATTTACCGGGTTGGCATACCACCATTTTCCCACCTTATTTTGTAGCAGGTGCGATATTCTCAGGTTTTGGTATGGTATTAACTTTGCTTCTACCAATTCGAGCAATCTATGGACTCCATGACCTGATTACCCAGAAACATATAGATAATATATGCAAGATAACTTTAGCTACAGGCAGCATGGTTGGGTATGCCTATTCAATGGAGTTTTTTATAGCCTGGTACGGAGCCAATTCATATGAAGGATTTGCTTTTATAAACAGAGCTTTCGGAAACTATTGGTGGTCATACTGGATTATGGTTTCATGCAATGTCATATGCCCACAACTCTTTTGGTTCAAAAAGATAAGGGAAAATATCCCTTTAGTATGGATCATTTCAATATTTGTTAATATTGGAATGTGGTTTGAAAGATTTGTTATCGCTAACACCACTCTCTCACGTGATTTTCTACCCTCAAGTTGGGGTTATTATTCACCTACAGTTGTAGACCTCTTCACATTCTTTGGAACATTTGGATTCTTCTCTGTGTTATTCCTTTTATTCTTAAGATTTCTACCTCTTATGCCAATGGCGGAGGTAAAGTCGGTCATGCCGCAGGCAGATCCACATGGGGGGAAACATTGATTTTCAGATGAGTGCGAGCATGGACATCAAATACGGGATCTCAGCAACCTTTAACTCTGCTAAAGATATTTACGATGCAGCGGGAAAAATACGAGAGAAAGGATATAAAAATTGGGAATGTTTCACCCCTATTCCTATTCATGGACTTGATGCCCAAATGGGATACTCAAGATCCAAAGTACCTTGCTTCACCCTAGCGGGGGGGATTTCGGGCTTTTTTACAGGAATGATCATAGTTTGGTTCATGAATGCTTATGATTACCCTCTAATAGTTGGTGGAAAGCCATATTTTAGTCCTATTTATCCGTTTCCTGTGTTTTACGAATTAACTATTCTATTTGCAGCATTTGGAACACTTTTTGGAATGTTTTTCTTAAACCAATTACCTAAACACAATCATCCTGTATTTGAACATAAATCATTTGGTAGAACAGGTGATGACAAATTCATGATAGTGATTGAGGTAGAAGATCCTCAGTTTGATGATGACGAAACACAAGATTTTTTAAAAGAAGTCGGAGGTAAGTCGGTTACTGTAATCAGAGAACCTATTGATTAATGAGATACTTTATCCCCATATTCATCATTCTCGTGGTTACAGTTGTTTCCATACTTGGATTTAGAGGTGACTTGACCCAAAATACCCCATTGGAAGTGTTCCCCGATATGGATAGACAGGCCAAGTTCAAGTCACAAACCCAAAATAATTTTTTTGGAGACAGCAAAACTGATAGACTTCCTGTTAGAGGCACTGCCATCCGTGGTAATTCCTTGGATATTAATAATGTTTTCTCAGATAAACCAGTGTTTAAAACTTTTGCATTTAATAATGGTCATTACAAGGTTGCCGATCAAGAAGATGTTTCTTGGGTTGAGAAAATACCTGACGAAGCGTCTATCGATATTTCACTCATGCGCCTTGGCAAGGAGAAATATGACATTCACTGTGGAATTTGCCATGGAGAATATGGAAATGGAAATGGTGTAATGTCCCAGTTTTTAGGAATTGCACCTAGAAATCTTTCTGATCCGTCATCTCAAAATTACCTCAATTCTGGGGTAACTTGGACTGATGGTCAGATTTTTCATGCTATCAGTATGGGATCGAAGTCAGGTGTTATGCTTGGACTGAAAGATAAACTTACTCCCAAAGAACGCTGGGCAATTGTTCTATATGTTCGTGCTCTGCATTCTTATGTCAGTGCTGCAACTAATTCCACCGAGAAATAACTTTAATGAGCTCTAAAGACGCCAGTGAATCCACGCCTAGTTTTGATTTCTCAACAAAACTCCTAGCGGGTGCTGTAATCGGTATTTTAGTAGGTCTGCTTGGTCTTGCTTATGGAGTCACTACAGGAGATAAAAGTCCTTTTCTAGGTTGGCTGTGGGCTTCTTCATTTTGGTTAAGTATTGCCATAGGTTTGCTTATGCTAGTTATGATTTTCCGGGTTTTTAATTCTAAATGGACTCCGATCGTAAGGCGCCAACAAGAACATGGACTCGCAGCGTTCCCATGGCTTGGCTTATGCTTATTACCCTTGGTTATAGTTGGATGGATGGGTGGAGATGAGTCGGGTATTCTGTGGTCTTGGATCAATCCAGATTCAGAAACACTTGAAGTAACAAGCGTAACATCCGTTTCAGAAGATGTGCTTCATCAAAAAAAGGCAGGTTATCTAAACCTAGGTTTTTTCACCCTTCGCCTCATTGCTTATTTTGGGATATTCTGTGGTCTTAGTTATTGGTTGAGAAAAGTTTCCTTTAGTCAAGATTTCGATGGTGATCCTAAATGGACACATTTAGGCATGAAAATTTCAGCTGCCGGTATACCCGCAGCAGCACTTGCCTTAACTTTTGGAGCATTTGATCTCTTCATGAGTTTGGAATACCAGTGGTTCTCGACGATGTATGGTGTTTGGTATTTTGCCTCCGGCATGAGGTCAGCCTTAGCTGTAACCATAATTGTTTGCTTATATCTATCTTCCAACAATAGACAGCTTCATGGTTTATATAAGCGAGCGCACCAGTATGATTTAGCCTGCTTATCATTAGCTTTCACAGTCTTTTGGGCATACATAAGTTTCTCTCAGTATTTCTTGATCTACAGTGCAAATATTCCCGAAGAGACATTTTGGTACATCATCAGGGAAATTAATCCTAATACGGGCGAAAGGTCAGGTTGGTTTGCTGTAAGTATGGCACTGATTTTTGGTCACTTCTTCTTTCCATTTTTATATCTTCTTTTTTATAAAAACAAAATAAATGGTCCACGGCTTATCTTCATTGTCTCCTGGATTCTAATCTTTCATCTCATAGATCTTTACTGGAATATAATCCCTGGCCGTGAGATAGCACCTGGTGCGTATGTTGGCTACGAAGCACGCCCTGTACTTGGTACTCATTTACTATGGGGTTTGTTTAGCCTGATCGGCATTGGTTGTCTTTGTGCATGGAGTGTGATAAAAAGTTTCAATTCTAATGTAGCTGAAATCATTCCTATCAGGGATCCCCGTATACTTGACTCAATCAATCACCATGAGTAATTCTGATTTAAATAAGGCTGACGGTTGCGATGTGTTCTTTTCTTTTCTCATCGTTTTAATTTTATTAGCAGGGTTTTTCCTTTTTCAGTATATTATGGAACCCGAAAGTGTACCTAATGCAGACTACCAAGTAGAACAGGGAAGATTAGTAAAAGTTGAAAAACATAATGCTTTAGATTCGGCTTTTAAGTCTAAAATTGATTCCTTCCACTCCGATTTCAATTCCTCTTTAGAAACGGTTATGTCCGAGACTACCGAAACATACATTAGCAAGTGAAAAAAACGACAGAACAACAAATTGATCAATCTGCGAGGATCGCAGTATCTTTTTTTGTAGCGTCCGCAGGTTTATGGCTTCTTGCTGCTGCTTTTCTCGCATATGTTGCAGCCGCCAAATTAACTGATCCCCTTTTCTTATCGAGTTTTGAATTTTTCACTTATGGAAAAGTGAAGATTTCCCAAGCTAACGCTTTTGTTTATGGATGGGGAGGTAATTCAATTTTTGCTGTAAGCTTATGGATTATTTCTCGTCTTTCTCAATCACCAGTCAGAGGTACTCCCTTCCTGCTTGCTGCTGGAACGATCTGGAATCTTGCTATCACATTTGGCTTACTTGGCATTTTGGACGGTCATATGCTTGGACATGAACTACTTGAAATGCCAAAGGACGTCTGGCCTGCACTCTTGATCTCCTATCTAGTAATTTCTTTTTTGATATTGGTTGTTTTTAGAAGTCGAAAGAAAAAGTCTACAATTGCACCTCAATGGTTTATAGTTGCTGCTCTCATTTGGTTCCCTTGCTTGATGATGTTTGCTTGGAATGGATTAGAAATAAATCCAGGAAGAGGGACACTTACTTCAATTTTGTCGATGTGGTTTGGTCAAAATATTATTTGGCTCTGGTTGACTCCGGTTGCCTTAGGTTGTGCCTACTACATAATTCCATCAGTTTTAAATCGTCCTATCGATAAATATTACCTAGCCATATTCGGATTTTGGTGCATCGCTGCACTTGCTCCATGGTCAGTCGTACACCACTTAGAAGGAGGACCTGTTCCAATGTGGGTTCCTGCTGTTGGAACAGTTATGAGCATAGCAATGGTTTTTCCTATTGCAGTCGCGTCAACAAACTTTCATTCGACTGCGTTTCAAGATATTTCAAAAGTGTGGAACTATCTTCCCCTAAGATTCGTAATTTTCGGTACGCTTTCTTACACTATCTCTAGTTATATAGGTGTTATCTTTTCAATTCCCGCGGTTGCCAAGCTTACCCAATTTTCAATCATTAACGAGTTTCACTTCAATCAAAGAGTTTATGGTTTCTTTAGTATGATTATTTTTGGAGTTGTTTATCACATACTTCCCCAAATAACTGGTCGTGAGATTGGTTCTGCTGCGAAAAACTTTCATTTTTGGACCTCAGCTTTTGGCGTATTTGGACTTCTGCTTGCGTATCTTATTGGCGGACTCACACATGGAGTCCTTGCTCAACAACCTTCCCTTGGATGGGTAACTGTTATTGATTCGGTGAAGCCTTACTTTTTAATCACAGAATTTGCCTTTGTCATCTTAGGTTTCTCACAACTCGTATTTGTTCTTAATGTTTGGAAAGTACTTGTCCCTAACCCTTTTTCGACAATCGATTCGACCGTAGAGAGTAAAGCTGTTTAATGAACAATATATTTAAATTTTCCGGTTATATCTTCCTTACTCTTGCATTTGCGTGGCTTGCTTTTGTGGTTGGTGCCAAAAATCAATATGGAGACTTGACACCATCATCGGAATCTCTTGAAGAAAATGGTAGTAATATAAAGGGTGAAGTTCTCTACCCTCAATCGATGGCAGGAATTGCACAACTTGGTGCCAAAGAGTATCTATCTTTGGGTTGCGTAACATGCCACACTCAACAAGTAAGATCAGAGGAATCTGGTTTTGATGTTGAAAGAGGTTGGGGTAAGCGGCCTTCTGTCCCTCGTGACTACATTTTACAAGAAGATGTACTAATCGGTCATAATCGGGTGGGTCCCGATTTAGCTAATGTTGGCCTTCGTGATTACACAAATGAGTGGCTCCATAAACATTTGTTTATGCCTCAAATGGAGGTAGAAGGTTCCATTTGTCAACCAAGTCCTTTTTTATACAAAGTCTCAGATGAGCCATCAGAAAAAACGATCGAAGCAATATCTGTTGATAACAAAATGATTTATATTGAACCATCAATTCAGGCTAGCCGGATTGTAGCATATCTTCAGTCACTCGAGCAAAATTATGAGCTTCCAGAAGTTTCATTTATTGAATCAGATATTGAAGCGGATGAATTAGTTGAGACAGCAGATACTCAGACCATAGAAAACGAGCCTTCTTCTTTGCCCAGTTGGTTAAGCGAACAAATAAATTCAGGCAAAGAAATTTACATGAAAGCAGCACCTGGAGGGGGACTTTGCTTTACCTGTCATCAGCCAAATGGCCAGGGAATCGCTGGTCAATTCCCACCCTTAGCCGATTCTGATTGGGTACTTGGAGATAAGGAAAGATTAATCAAAATTTCAATTTATGGTCTTATGGGCGAAATTGAAGTTAACGGGGTCAAGTACAATAATGTAATGGTGCCCCCAGGTATTCCCCCTGGTTCACTAACTGACAACCAAATTGCTGATGTACTAACATATATTCGCAACGATTGGGGTAATTCTGCATCTTCTGTTTCAGCGGAAGAAGTAGCAACTGTTCGAGAATCTATAAAGGGTAGAGCCCCTATGCAGATGTGGACAGCAGCAGAGCTTAATAAAAAATCTGACTCTGAATAATCTTACTATGAGCGTGGATAGCCAAAACAGTGAAAAAATAAGGTCTACAGGAATGTCGGACGAAAATTTAGTCGACGAACATGTTCGGTTAAGCGAAGTCAAACACGAACCAACCAAAGGTTTCCTTCAAGCACCATTAATATTTGTTTTTGTGTTTGGATGCTTAATTTTTATCTGCTCGATTCAACTTGCTCACACCACAAATGATTTTCAATTACACCCACCAATTGAGGTGGTTGACTTATCACCTGAAGAAAAAGAAAACCAGAGGATTGATAAAAAATTAAAATCTGGAGAAAATGTATTTAAAGCAAGATGTGCATCGTGTCACCAAGCAAACGGTCTCGGTATAACGGGTCAATACCCACCACTCGCAGGTTCAAAGTGGACAACAACTGACCCTGGTCTTATAACTAATATTATACTTAAAGGACTTAAAGGTGAAATTATTGTTAAGGGCGAGAAGTATGGAACATCCGCAGCTATTAACATGGCAGCTGTTCCCATCGATGACAGAGAAATTGCTAATGTGGTAACCTATGTAAGACAATCTTGGGGAAATGAATCAAGCGAAGTTTTCGAAGAAGACGTCGCGACTTACAGGTCGTCTTCAGCGGATCAGTTAGAACAATGGACAGGCGAGCAACTTATGTCACTTTATCCGGAATCCTTTACGGATTAAAGTTATACATTCTTTCTTATTGAGATATTAGGTTTATTAAGATTTCATTAACTACTCTTTATGATTAGTGAAATGTTAGTAAGGAATCTTATTTGTGTTTGGAGTATTCTTATTTTTTGTGGGTCTTCATTTGCAAAAGTCGAAAATCATTTCGAAGAACTCTCTGATGTTTTAAAAAGTATTGAATCAAATTCACCACTTTTGCTTGAGGAATATGAACTAGTGCAGGAACAAAAAGCACTCAAGACTGTAACTGATTCATCGCGAGGATTAAAAGTGAACCTAAATATTTCCGGGCAGTCAATCCATGAAGATAGACCCGAACAATCGTTTTACCAGCGATACCGATCATTTGCATCACTTTACGCCAAAAAACCAATCTATCACTGGGGAGCACTACAATCTGCCAGTAATATTGCCAAAAGAAGAATCATTTTATCAGAATTATTATACAAAGAACATCTTTCTGAAATTACATCACAATCTCGTCGGGCATACTTAGATTTACTTATTTTACGCAAAAGAATTGAATTAAGTAGTGATTTTTTAAGTCAAAAAAAAGAATCTTTTGTTAGCGTAACAAAACAGCATGAACTTGGCTTAAAAACAAAGCTTGAAGTCAACGAATCCAATGCATCTTACCTAGAAAATAAAATCCTGTTAGCTAATTTAAAGCAATCTTTGTCTAATTCACTCTATAACTTTAAATCAATAACAGGTTGGGATCAGAACCTAACTTTTGATGACCGTGATGGGTCGTTTAAAGAATTAATTTCTTTTTATGATTTTGATGGAAAAGTGCCATCATTGATTTCGGGAATATCTTCTATGAATGTGAAACGAATTCAGCACGAAGTTGAAATTGAAAAAAATAATCTAACAATTGCAAATAGTGAATTAAAACCAAAGCTCAATCTAGTGGGTGGTTTCTATCAAGATCAAGTTGCTCTAGCAAATAGTGAATCAAGTCTAATGAGGAATAATGTTCTTATAGGGTTAGAGGCTACCTGGAGTATTTGGGATGCTTCAAAAAGCTCCGGTGAAAAATCAGCCACATTAGCTAGGAAAAGAAGGCTAGAATACGCTTTAGAACGCGAATTGAAATCTTTTCGTTTTCGATTAACTACTCTTCGTGCAAACCTAATGTCATTAGCTCAAAAAATTGAAATTAGTAGAGAGCTTCTTGAAGTTGCAAATACGAGATTTGAAACCAGCAAAATCGAATTATCTGCTAACCGTATAAGTCAAAATAAACACTTGGAATCAAAAATTGCACTAGATACTGCTAAAATCCATCAACTTGAATCAGTTTGCCAATATCTTAAAATCCACGACCAGTATATGAGAGCAATAAACAGCAACTAATGAGTAAGAAAAATAAATACAAACCCTCAACCAAGGGATTATTGTTTTTATTGTTAGTTATTATTGTTTACTTCATCTTTAATTTCTTCCAACAGCAATTCCAAACAGAAGCTGTTACAACGGTTGTAAAAAAAGGCTCAATCAGAGACTCTGTAAGTGGTAATGTAAGAGTGCTGGCAGGTCTTAGTTTTCAATTAAGGTCAGAAACTCAGTCTGCAATTATTTATGCTGCATTAATTCCATATGGTAAACCTATTCAAGTAGAGCAAAACCAAACCATTTTCTTAATGGATACAGTTGATCTTAATAGAAGCCTGAATCAAACATTATTAAGAAAACAGTCTCATGATAAAAGGTTGAAAGTAGGTTCATCCATTGCTCTACAACTAGAAGTAGAGGAAAAAAATCTCAAAGCTTACAAAACCCTTCATCTGGAGAATGGTAAAGACATCGCAAGCTTTGAACTAGAAAAAAAAGTAAGCTTAGTTGAACGCCTGCGAAAAAGTTTTGAAATTGAGCTGATAAGCAACGATGAGACCTCAGCCTCATTCAAACTAGAAATAGAAAGACTAAAGGATGAACTAGCTAAAAGAATGATACTTAGCCCAATTTCAGGTAGCATGGTTTCTTCAAATGTAAAAAAAGGAGACACCATCTTTGGGGGACAAATATTGGGAGAGATACAATCAAATGACAGAATACTGGAAGTCACTTTAAATGAAGAAGATTTTGCCGGGGTAGAGGAAGGTCAAAATGTAGGCCTCACATTATTCTCATTCGGTAACCAAGTCTTTGAAGGTACTGTTTCTCGTTTGTCCGCTAAAGTTGATTCTCACACCGGGAGAAGAAAACTTTTTGTTAATTTAAAGAGTCAACATGACTTACCTGTTGGTGCCTCTGGTCGTGCTGAAATAATAAAAGTAGAGAAAGAAAATGTACTAATTCTTCCTACTAAAGCATTACTCGGTAATGCTGTATTTGCTGTCAAAGATGGAGAAGTACGAAAAGTAAATCTCCAGATCGGGGCAAAAAACCTGGAGTATGTCGAAGTGATTAAGGGATTGAAGGAAAATGACAGAGTTGTTGCTGAAACCCCTCATCTATTTTACGATGGTCAAAGCGTGTCTGCAACAGAGCTAAAGTAGTCTTTAACTTTCGCCAGTGAAGCTATTGAACCTCGAACTTGCTTGGAAGTATGTAATGGGGCGAAGGCGTGCCATGACCATGAGCTTATTTGGTATTGTTCTTGGCATTGCATTCTTTGTTGTCACACAGGCACAAACATCTGGTTTTGAAGCTTTTTTTGTGAAGACAATTCTTGGAACGAATGGGGCAATCAAGATATCGGATCGTTTTCAAGATATGGATGGTACTGTCAGTGTATCTTCAGTAAATGGAAAAACTCGTTTTCATTTAAACTCGAGAGAAAATGCTAGGTATATAGAAGGCATTTCCAATCCTAGACTTCTTCGAAAAGCTCTGAATCAATTTCCTCAAATAACTGGAATATCTGAAATTCTAGAAGGGACAGGTTCCTTAAGTGGAATTTCCAGATCTCAATCTATTGAAATTCATGGAATCAAAATTAAAGATCACATCATGGTTTCTGACCTTGAAGATCAAATAATTAGAGGAGAATTGAATGAATTTAATTTGAACCCCATGAGTATATTAGTCGGTAGTCGTATAGCACAGCGATTAATGCTAAAAATTGGTGACCGAGTTACTCTAAATGGTGGAACAGGTAATTTACAGCTACGCGTTGCAGGTTTATTCGAAACTGGGGTGAGCCAAATTGATAAGCATCGTGCTTATTTACATCTTAACACAGCGAAAGCCTTTTTAGGAAAACGATTTTCTGGTTCAATTCTCCAACTCTCTGTTAAAGATCCAACAAGAGCACCTCAAATTTCAGCTCAAATCCAAGAAACAATTAATCATAGAACTGTCAGTTGGCAGGAACGTGAAAGAGTGTGGTTAGATGTATTTAAAGCATTAAGAATTTCATCAGCTATAACAGTATCAAGTATACTACTTCTTTCTGGGCTTGGTATATTTAATGTATTTGCAATCATGGTAATCGAGAAAACTCGAGATATTGCAATCCTTCGCTCGATGGGTTTTAAACCATTTGATGCATCTGCAGTTTTTTTATGGCAAGGAGCTATTGTTCTAACTGTTGGCATTACATTGGGAATAATAGTTGGTTTGTTATCTACCTATGCAATATCACAAATTCCTTTAAGAATTCGTGGTATATTCTCAACCGATAGCTTTATGGTTAATTGGGATTCATCTCACTACTATTCAGCAATATTGATAGCCATTGTTTTTGTTTCGATTGCCAGTTGGATACCTGCAAGGCGTGCTGCTCGCATTGAACCAGCTAAAATAATTAGGGAAACTTTGTAAATGAGTATCCAATATCGGAAAAAAGCATTACTTGAGGCAAAGAATTTACATCATTCTTTTGTTGAAGGGGAAACAATCACAAAAGTATTAAAAGGCGTATCTCTTGAAATTAGGGCAGGGGAGACTACTGCAATTTCAGGACCCTCAGGTTGTGGAAAAAGTACATTATTATATTTATTGGGATTATTAGACCGGCCAGATACTGGAGAAATTTTTCTTCATGGTAAAGAAGTCTCTCAAACTGATGACAGTACTCGAACTAACTTAAGAAACCATTCTATTGGTTTTGTTTTTCAATTTCATTTTCTAATAAAAGAACTTTCAGTAATTGAAAATGTAGCATTACCCATCCGTAAAGCTGGCATATCAAAAGAAATAGCGAAATCAAGAGCACTTACTGCACTTACAAGACTGGGAATGGAAAGCAAAGCCAATCGTTTCGCCAACAAGCTATCTGGAGGTGAACAACAAAGAGTTGCTATTGCACGGGCGATCGCAAATTCACCATCCCTTATTTTAGCTGATGAGCCAACAGGTAATTTAGATAGTGCTAATTCAGAGAACGTGTTTACTTTACTCGATAATCTTGCACGACAAGAAAACCTTGGAGTTTTACTTGTAACGCATAATCCAGAACTTGCACAAAGATGCTCGAAAAAGATTAATATTCGTGATGGTTTGATTATTTAAGATTAGATCTCGTTTTTCTGATGATATCATATGCGAGATTAATCTTTGCCAATTCTGCATTTGCAAAATTGGTAAACTCGTCAGGTAAATCTTTGCTCTTCAATTTATCTGGATGAAAATTAGCTGCTTTTCGATGATATGCTTTCTTAATTGCTACATCTGTTGCACTTACTTCTAAATCAAATAGTTGGAATGCTTCTTCTAATGAAAAAGTACTTGAATACCCATCTTGATGAGGAGGTGAATAACCGTTTTTCAACCAAGCATTAATTATACGCAAATCAATTTTCAAACGCTCTGCAGCACGCATAAGATAACGTAATTGTAATTCGTTGGGTTTTCCTGAGTTTGAATTCGCAATCTCAAATAATCCACCAATAAATGACAAACTGATTGCTTGATCATAATTGATCAAGCAAGCTGCTTCTTTCAAATCTAAATCTATTGAACGATTATTGGTTTTGGCTTTACGAAAAATATTTTTAGCGAATTTTCTGGTTTCCTCATTTAAATTCATTCTTCGCATTATATTTTCCGTAGCTTCAATTTCTTTAACCGAAATGCTACCGTCGGCCTTTGCAATCTTAGCTGCACAAGAGAAAAAGTACGCAAAGTAAAGTATCCTGGCTTTCTTTTCACTTTGAGGGGTTGGATCATCGTCATCATAAAGATGACCTATGGCAGCACCAGCCAAAGCACCAATAGGCCCTCCCAACATTCCAACGCCGGTCCCTATAAGTTTACCCCACCAATTCATTATAATACAGTACCTAAAATCTGTTTTTTTTTAAAGAATTTTGATATCCTAAAAACAAACTATAAAGAGTTAACTTCATACAGTTAAATATGAAACTTGACTATGTTCTTCTGTAGGGCTCAGGGTTTGGACCAATTGGACGACCTGTATTTGGAATAACCTGAACACAACGGTCATCCCATAACTCTATCATATCCATATCTTTGGCATTTGTGATCTCAAGTTCCGGAAGTCCTTGATCCTTCAGCCATTGACGAATTGGAGGAATTGCTAGGTCAGGATTTTGAGCACGAGCTGTCACAATTTTCACCCTATATCCCATATCTATCCAGATTCTAAGACGCTTCATCATCATAGGAACAGGTTTACCGATGTATTCAAAGCCTCGCCAAGGTTCTGCTTCGGCCAGGGTTCCATCCAAATCAACTCCAATCCATTGTGCGGATTCTACTTCTTCTCCAAACTTATTTTCATCTGTCATTGGTAAACCTTTGGTGTGGGGAACGGAAACATCTAAATGAGTACCTAAAAGCTTTTCTAAAAGGGTTTTAAACATAAAAAAGAAATTTCATCTAACCTTGCACAGAGAAAATTTTCGAGCAAGATCAATTACGACATATGGTTTATAGTAACGCCAATCTATCAAATTATTTTACTTTAGATGGTTTACCTTGGCTATTTTGTGCCTGGATTTGTATCTATATTTTTAGACCTTTCGCCACTTTCATACATGAACTAGGACATGCATTTATTGCTTGGATTCTAACAAAAGAACAAATTCAACTTAAAGTAGGCTACGGTAAACAGTTCTTCTCATGCAGAATAAACAGAATTAAAATTTATTTTTCATTACATAATATGGTTATAGGATCCACCGGGTTTTGTGATTCAAATCTCTCTCCTCTGAAAACTATTATTATACTACTAGCAGGGCCTCTTTTTTCTGCAAGCGCTGCTTACTTAGGGATATTTTTGAATTCGCAAATACATCCAAATATCTTACTGGATGCGATATCTGTCGGATGGATATGCTCCCATGGCTTATGCTTTATAAGGAATTTAATCCCCTTATATTTAGAGGGGAGGCAGGGAGATCAAAACAAAGTACCCAGTGATGGACTACAAATTTACAAAATCCTCAAAGAATCTTTTAAGTGATTTTCAAGAAGCAGATTGTTGATCATAAAGCTTTCGATAAGTAGGGCATTTCTCGTAAACAACATCGTGAGAACCATCCGCAATAATACTTCCTGCTTCCATGACCAAAATTCGATCAGCCAAACGTATTGAACTAAAGCGATGAGCTATCATAATCGTAGTTTTTCCAACAATCAGGTTTTTCATTGCGTCTTGAATTTTCTCCTCATTTTCAGAATCAAGTGCTGAGGTTGCTTCGTCCAAGATTAAGATTGGTGAATTTCGAAAGAAGGCTCGTGCAAGTGCCAATCGTTGGAGTTGTCCGCCTGAGATTCGACTGGCCCGTTCTCCAAGCCTTTCATCGAATTGCCGAGGTAATTGCATAATAAAATCAATGGCGTTCGATGCGTGAGCAGAGTCTGAAATTGATTGATTAGTATATTTAGATTTCCCAACTTCGATATTCTGCTTCACCGTCATATCAAAAAGAAATGGTTTTTGTGGTACCAGTGCAATTGCTTCCCTCAAGTCTTTGAGTCCGAATTCTTTTATGTCTACACCATCTAAAAAAATTGCCCCTGCTGTAGGGTCTTGAAAGCGACATAACATATTAATTAAAGTAGATTTCCCCGCACCACTCGGTCCAACGAGAGCGATTGATTCACCAGCTTTAATTGAAACATCTAAATTCTTTAGGGCAGGGGAATTTTTGGTATCTGCAGCAAGTGAATCGTAAGTAAAAGAAACATTTCTAAATTCTAAACTCTGAGAGACTCCTCTTAATGGCAGCGTGTTTTCTTTCTCTGCAACTGTTTCCTTACTATCTAGAATTTCGTTCAATCTTTGCAAGGATGCTAAGGCTTCTTTGATCTTACTGTTAATGGCACCAAGTTTTTTTATCGGATCATAGGCGATATACAGGGCAGTAATCACTGGTACCACAGCATCTAGTCGAATGGAGGTTCGTGATGCCTGAAAAATGGCAAATGATATTCCTATAGCGGTGAGAATTTCGATCAATGGAGTCAGTACATGAGAATACTTAATCACTTTCATACGGGCTGTTAAAAACTGCTCAGAAGATTCTTTCAGTCTATCCTCTTCATGTTTTTCCAAATTAAATGCCCGCACTTCCCGGTAAGCAGATAAATTCTCGCTTAAGACAGCTGTCATATTTCCAGCTTTTTCCTGCATACCAAGAGCTCGCCTCATCAAAAGTTCTCCAATTCGACGTATAGGAAAAATACAAATTGGAATAACTACCAAGCACAGAAGAATAAAACTCATTCCCTCCCTCTGGTAAGCCATAACGAGAAGAGCTATAATTGCCCCTATGAAAGTTACAGGTTGTCGAACTAAATCATTACTCACTACAAGTAATGCTGATTGCAATTGGGCCGTATCTGAAGTTATCCGGCTCAATAAATCTCCTTCTTTATTTTTTTGGAAGAAGGAAACAGGCAACTTTTGAAGTTTTGCAAAAACTTTAAGGCGAATTTTCTCTAAAACTCGTAGTCCGCAATAATTAATCAGGTAACTATTAAAATAACCACTTACGCCACGGATCAAAAAAACTATCGGAAACCATGCTACCAAATAAAATAATTCTAAAGGTGAAAGGGTGGGGGAATTTTCAACCAAATCGGGGAAAATTTTAGGAAAAATCTGATCGGTCATGAATGGTAAACCAAAACCACTAGACACTCCATAAATTAGACCACACAGCAAAGCCCCAACAAAAGGGATCCAATAAGGACGTATAAGCTTAAAATAAGGAAAGAAATCTCTGTAGCCTGATACTTTTGATTTTACTTTTTGATCATCAATCATTCGACCTTAGCCTCCCTGTAATCTTAGCTTGAGACCTAAGATAATCTGAACTTTCAAAAAGGGTAATAAGTTGATCTTCACTTAATCGCCATCTCCAATTACCCTCGGGTTCTCCTGGTGAATTAAAGCGGGCTTCAGAACCAAGACCTAATAAATCTTGAATAGGTAAGACCACGAGAGGAGCAATTGTGCGGTATGCAAACCGTATGAGATCCCAGGATGGATTATTACCTGGGACATTGAGGTAAGACCGAAAATTCCCACAAACTTCTTCATTAGAACTTTGATACCATCCACAAGTAGTATCGTTATCATGAGTTCCTAAATAAAGAACAAGATTATGCTTAAGGTTATGGGGGAGATACAGGTTTTTTACTTCTCCATCAAAAGCAAATTGTAAAACAGCCATCCCCGGTAAACCTGCTTGATCCCTTAAGGATCTAACTCCATCTGTAATGAGTCCTAAATCTTCGGCTAAAAATGGTCGGCTTGGAAATTCCTTATTTATCTTATTCCAAAACATCATACCTGGGCCATCCACCCACTCCCCAGCTTTTGCGTCTCCTGATGAAGCTGGAATACTCCAATAATCATGAAATCCTCTAAAGTGGTCGATTCTTACTACATCAAAGAATTCCAACTGAGAATGTAGACGATCTATCCACCAAGCAAAATCTTCATTTTTATGAGCTTCCCATTTATATAATGGATTTCCCCATAACTGTCCATTTTCGTTAAAATAATCAGGTGGTACACCTGCAACATTTTTAAAGCATGTCTCAGTTTTATTAAGTTGAAATAAATCTTGATTAGCCCAGACATCAGATGAGTCGGGAGCAGCATAAATTGGTAAATCACCTAATAGAGAAATATTTTTCCCTTTGGCATAGGCTTTAAGCTTTCTCCATTGACCAAAAAAAATGTACTGAAGAAATGTATGAAAGTCTGCTTCTTGTAAAATTTGATCAGAAATTACATCAATAGATGAATAATCTTTATACTCATCTGCCCAAAGCCACCATGGTTGATTATTATGCTGTAGCTTAAATGCCTGATAGACAGAGTAAGGTCCTAGCCATGAATGATCTGATTTAAACTCATTGTAATCTCCATAATGACTTTCGAGCATTCCTTTGTGCTTCGAAAAATTAGTATAAGCAAGTCTTGCGACGGGATAAAACTCAGAATACAGCGATCCATAATCTACTTGATTGCTAGATAAGTTTTCAAGTTTCGATAGTTGCCCACATTCAATTAGACCGAACTCAACTAACTCATTCCAATCGATAAAATAAGGATTACCAGCGCTTGAACAAAATACTTGATAAGGAGAATCACCAAACCCAGTTGGGCCAATTGGACAAGTTTGCCAAAAGGTAAAACCTGACTTTTCTAAAAAATCTATAAATTTGTAAGCATTTGATCCAATGGATCCTATTCCATGATTACTTGGTAAAGATGAAGGGTGAAGTAATAAACCAGATGCACGGTCATTCAACCACTGAGGGCATTCACTTGATTGTACGCAATTAGACATAATGCATATTGTGCGAAGTTAGGAATGGGCCTGATCGATTAGTCAGCAAATCCCCATCTTTTTGTAAATGGATAATATACGAGAAACGCACGACCAATAATTTCGTTTTCTGGAACAAAACCCCATGCACGACCATCAAGACTGTCAGTTGAATTATCGCCCATTGCAAAAAAAGCTTTTTTTCCGGTTGGGTTCTCATTTGCTTTCGGAACTTTTAAAATAGAACGGTTACTCAATAAACCCTCTGCTCGGTAACCAGGATAAGCATCAATTGGCACCGCACTAGAATCTCGTGCTAAATCTTCAGTTCTTTTACGATTTTGATCAAACGCTGTTCTCCCAGTTAATGGAAGTCCATTTCGATACATAACTCCTGGTACTCCTTTTCTCACATCTGTTCCATTCGAAAAAATACCGTCAGGAACTTTCATTTCAAGAACATCTCCTGGTTCACCCACAAGTCTCTTAATGTAATATTTATCTTCTCCGATCTGACTAAACACATTCGTGCCGACCTGACGGTTAAATTTGTCAATCGATCCAGTCCTAAACACAGCAGGATCACCAGATTTTGGGTGAACAAAATTGTAGCTAAAACGATCTACAAACAAAGCATCTCCCAGTAAAATATCAAATGCGAGCAAAAGATCACCTGCTTTGTAAGGTTTATCACTTAATTTTAAACGATTGCTAGGAAAACCCTGATCTTGGGTGATGATGAGAGGAAGGTCTTGTAAATTTTCGACTCCGGCAAATTTTTTAGCTATTAATTCATCTAAATCAAACTCTGCTGGAACCCTAAGAGTATGTTCTTTTCCGCCTACTTCAAAAACATATTCCCTCACGGTTGAAGGAAATATAAAAAATCTCCCCTCTGGAAATTTTGACTCGTCAAAACGAAAACTCATTTGACCTTGTAGCTTCAGGTAAAGATCACCAGACGTTTCTGCTTCGATTTTAAAATGTGAAGCACCGAGAAATAATTTATCAATACACCTTCCAGCAAAACTAGGAGTACTCTCATGTGTCTCGTAAACATGAGGCTGCATCCCTGAGAATGAGGGGTACATAGAATTGGTAGGAATGATAAAAGGTTGTACGAAAAAACTCCTGATGCCAATAACCACGATGGCAGCGACAAGAAGCATTTCAACATTCTCCACCCATGTTTTCTTATGATAGTATACATCACCTGACTTCTGTAATTCACGATCTACTTCTTTCGCTTTTTCTTCTAATAAAGGACCCGAGATCGGTTTTTCAGACAAAGCTTCCTTTAGATTAAGATTGGCCGACTCAAGATTGTGTGCATCAACATCACTTAGTAGATCCTTTCTGTAATCATAGACCTTTTGACCTAATCGTAAGACTTCTTTGGCTCCTTTTTTTTGAGACCGGGTAGCCTTTATAAATTTAGAATTCGTATTCTGGTTTTCTGAGTCATTCATGAAATTAAATATATTAGGTAGTACTCTTTAATATTTGAACGAACGCTTCTTGCGGAATGTTTACACTTCCTATCTGTTTCATTCTTTTCTTACCCTCCTTTTGTTTCTCCAATAATTTTCTTTTTCTTGAAATATCTCCCCCATAACACTTAGCAGTAACATCTTTTCGTAGGGCACTAATAGTTTCTCGAGCAATAACTTTGCTTCCGACAGAAGCCTGTAATGCAATTTTGAAAAGCTGTCGGGGTAATATCTCCTTCAATTTTGAACAAAGTGCCCTACCCTTAGTTTCGGCCTTATCTACATGAACAATTGTAGAGAACGCATCTACGGGCTCGTTATTGACTAGAATTTCCATTCGAACCAGAGAGGACTCAATATAATCTGACATATCATAGTCCATAGAACCATAGCCATGGGTAATACTTTTTAATCGATCATTAAAATCAACTAGAATTTCATTTAAAGGTAGTAAACAAGTCATCATGACTCTGGTCTCGTCTATCGTCTCCGTATTATTACATGTTCCGCGTTTTTCTGTAACGAGAGCCAAAAGATCTCCTATTGATTGATTTGGAGCATGGATTCTAGCAACAATTGTAGGTTCTTCGATTCTTTCAATTAAAGTCGTATCCGGTAATTCAAGAGGATTATCAATTTCAATCATTCCACCCGAAGTCCTAAAGATACGATAAATTACACTGGGATAAGTCGATATCAAATCTAAGTCATATTCTCTACGAAGACGCTCTTGAATAATCTCCATATGTAAAAGCCCAAGAAACCCGCATCGAAAACCAAAACCCAAAGCAACCGATGTTTCTGACTGGAAAGTAAACGCAGCATCATTAAGTCTCAACTTACCAACACTCTTCTTAAGTTTTTCATAGTCAGAAGTATCTAAAGGATATAGACCGCTAAAAACCATAGGTCTAACCTCCTTGTACCCAGGCAACATTTCTGTTGCAGGTTCTTCGCTCAAAGTAAGAGTATCCCCAATCTTGATTTCAGCTACATCTCGAATTCCAGTAACCACATAACCAACCTCCCCTTGACTAAGAGAATCCATGGGGACAGGTGCAGGACAAAATTTACCAATTTCCTTAATTTGTGTTTTTCTTTCATCGCTCATCAAGGTCAGGCTCTTATTTAGAGGGAAAGTTCCTGAGAATACTCTCACATAACAAATAACCCCCTTGAATGAATCAAATTGATTATCAAAAACAAGTGCTCTACTTTTGGAATGATCTGCCCAGCGCGGAGGAGGAAGCCGCTTAACTACAGCTTCTAAAATTTCATCAACTCCAATTCCGGACTTACCACTTGCAAGAATCGCATCCTCAGCAGGTATAGCTAGGGTATCTTCGATTTGCCTAGAAACCCGCTCGACATCGGCTGAAGGAAGATCAACTTTATTAATCACCGGAATAATCTCCAATCCTTGCTCATCAGCAAGTTGAGCATTTGCAAGAGTTTGTGCTTCTACTCCTTGGGAGGCATCAATTAACAAAAGTGCACCTTCACATGCCGCAAGGCTACGAGAAACCTCATAGGAAAAATCAACATGGCCTGGTGTATCAATAAGATTAAAGAGATAATCCTCACCGTCTTCTGACCGGTAATCCATTGATACAGGATGACATTTAATCGTTATGCCCCTTTCACGCTCCAAATCCATCGAATCGAGAAGCTGTTCCTTCATTTCTCTCGCCATGACAGTTCGGGTACGCTCAAGTAATCGATCAGACAAGGTTGTCTTGCCATGATCGACATGGGCGATGATACAAAAATTTCTTATCTTATGCGTTTCCACCATTAAATTGTTGACCACTTATATTTTCCCTTCGAGAAAGAGATAGGAAAATTTTAAAGCGGGATATCCTTTCTCACATATTTATTCATAATGGACAAGAATCTACTTCACGGAGTTCACACAGCTCTAATCACACCAATGAAAGATGGTGAGGTTTCCTTTGGCGACCTCGAAAATCTAATCTCAACACAACTTGAAGCTAATGTTTCCGGCATCGTTCCGTGTGGTACTACTGGAGAGTCCCCTACTCTATCAAAAGACGAACACCTTGAAGTTATTAAAGAAACCGTAGCAATTGCAGACGGAAAAATCACTGTCATTGCTGGAACAGGAGCAAATTCTACCCGTGAAGCTTTATTTTTAACAGAAAAAGCAGACATTGCGGGTGCGGATGCGTTTCTTGTGGTTGCTCCCTATTACAATAAGCCATCCCAAGAAGGCTTATTTGCACACTTTGATCAAATCGCAAAAGTAACCGAGAAACCAATTGTTTTATATTCAATCCCATCTAGATGTGGAATAGAGATTTCAACGACAACTGTTAAAAAGCTTAGAGACGCTCATCCACATATTTGTGCATTGAAAGAGGCTGGAGGTCGGTCGAGCAAAGTTTCCGAAACAGTCGTGGCATTAGATTCTGAATTCACAGTACTTTCAGGCGACGACGGTCTGACCCTACCTTTTATAGCGTGTGGTGCAAAAGGGGTGGTAAGTGTTGCTTCAAACATTATTCCCCAAAAGGTGGTAAACCTTGTTTCCCATGCACTCAATGGAGATTTTACTAATGGTCAAAAAATTCACCTTCAAAATTATAATTTTTTTACAGAAATTTTCTGTGAGCCTAACCCTGTCCCAATCAAGAGCCTACTTCACCAAAAAGGGATTATTTCTTCACCAGAAGTTCGCCTTCCCCTATGCCCTCCGAGCGAATCAAACCAGGCATTACTTTCAAATTTAGCGAAAAGTCTTTAATTTGATTACTATGAAAAATAAAATTCTGTTATGCGGAGCAAAAGGGAGAATGGGACAAGCTATATCGGGTATTGCCTCCCAACATGACTGCGAAATTACAGCGCCTATTGATCAAGGTGATGATCCGATATCACAAATTTCTCAGTGCGATGTCGTTATTGATTTCTCGCTTGCTGATGCAACCTTAGGCATGGCAGAGATTGCTGCACAAACCCAAAAACCGATGGTGATCGGAACAACCGGTCATAATAAAAGCCTAAAAGAAAAGATCATAGAAACCCTACAACCTCTTCCAGTTGTCTGGGCAGGTAACTTTTCAACTGGTGTAAATGTCTTATTTTATTTAACTCAGCAAGCATCCCGTGTATTGGATGCTCACAGCGATTTTGATCCAGAAGTATTGGAAATGCATCACCGACACAAAAAAGATGCTCCGAGTGGAACAGCTGAACGGTTATTAGAAATAATAAAAGATTCAAGAAGCGCTGTAGACGAAGATATTTCTCATGGAAGGTGCGGTATTCCTGGAGAAAGAAAAAAGCAAGAAATCGGCTCTCATGCCATTCGAGGTGGTGATATAGTGGGTGAGCATACAGTTATGTTTGCAGGAACAGGAGAAAGAATTGAACTTACGCACCGAGCAACTGACCGGATCATTTTCGCCTCAGGAGCACTTCGAGCAGCAAAATGGATAATTAACCAAACTCCTGGACTTTACTCAATGCAAGATGTCTTAGGTCTACAAGGGTAAGTCATGATTGCATTTATAAAAGGTAAACTTATCGAATGCCAACTCACACTTGCTATATTAGAAGTAAGCGGAATGGGTTATGAAGTGCATGTGCCCCTAACCACGGTTGAAAGACTTCCGAGGTTAGGCGAAGCAGTTAAGCTTTTTACACACGCCACCTACCGAGAGGATTCCCAGACACTCTATGGTTTTGTTGACCGAGAGTCTCGTGATTTCTTCCGTATGATTGTGGATAAAGTTTCCGGTATAGGACCTAAAATTGCACTTAATCTTATGGGGTCTTTATCTCTACAAACTCTCAAAGTATCTATTGCCAATGGCGATATTGCTATGCTTTCAAAAGCTCAAGGTTTAGGAAAGAAAACAGCCGAGCGGATAGTAGTAGAATTAAAAGACAAGGTTTTACCTAATGAATTGGTCAGTCCTACTCCGATTAAATCTACGGACGGTGAAAGCTCAGGTGGCAATCATAGCATAAGTGAAAACTTGGCTAACTATCAGGACGCAGTGTCTGCACTTCTTACCTTGGGTTACAAGGCAACTGATGCAGACCAAGCTATAAGAAAAGCATCGGAGGTTCTAGAGGCTAATGCATCAACTGAAGAACTGATTAGAATTGCATTATCAAAGTAATTTAATTCAACAGGTTCGTAATTTACGCCCCATATAAACCTGCAGATAATCTATCCCTTGTGATACTGCACTTTTAAGATTATCTGTAAGAGAAAAATAATAAGCAATAGATGTGGCTAACCTACATCCTGTTCCTCTTACAGAAGTACCACCCTTTATCTTTTCTCTTTGAAAGGTAACTGGGGACACTCCATTTTCAATAAAAACATCCCTACAAATTGCACCTGCTAAATGTCCTCCCTTTAATAAAATAGAGTGAGGAATAAATTTCATGCATGAAGAGGCAATCTCGACAATATCTTTTGGACAACCCTGCTCTTCATCAAGAAGAATTTTTGACTCGGGTAAATTAGGTGTAACCAAATCGGCGAGAGGAAACAATACCTCTTTAATCGCCGCAATAGTATCTGTAGTGCATAAATTAGCTCCAGATGAACTTTGTAAAACAGGGTCAAGTATAACCTTTTTTTTATTTAGGGTACTTAAAAAAGCACCAACCAAATATACAGAATCTGGATTAGGTAACATACCAATTTTAACAGAATCAAAAGTTTCATTTTTTACCGATTGAATCTGTGACTCCAAATTATCGATAGGCATATCATATGACCCGAAAAAACGATCATTACTCTGAGCTGTAACCGATGTAATTATCGTTTTAGCATCAGCAGCTAAATCATGAAGAGTTTCATGATCAGCAAATAAACCAGCACCACAACTACTGTCCGACCCTCCGATTAATAAGATTGTCGTCACTTTTTCAAATTCAACCTAATTCAACAGGTAGATTTTCTGCCTGCCAATTAATCATCCCACCCATTAAGTTGTTAATCTTTTTATATCCGAGATGACTTAGAACTTTACATGCCTCCATACTTCTCACGCCAGCTTTACAGTAGACAGTGATCTCTCCAGAAAAATCTACTGGTAATAACTCTAGAACAGATTCCTCAGAAAAGTTCCCTAATGGAATATGAAGAGAGGGAGAAATGAGATCAATTTCTCTTTCCCATGCTTCTCTTACATCGATTATATTTGTATTAGGATTTTGGTTAAAAATTTCAACTAAGTCATTAGGAGAAATTTCATTAATGGAATCTAAATTCATTTTTTCAGGGGCTTGTGTACAGGAAATATCGACAGGATTAAGTTCCAAATCAGCAATATCAAGATTCTTTTCTTCGAGTTTTAAACTAACTTTTGAAAATTGCTGATTAAGGGCATCATATAATAAAACCTTACCACTCATGACTGTTCCTACTCCGGTGAGGATTTTTATCGCTTCCAATGCTTGTAAAGAACCTATGATACCTGGCAAGACTCCCAGGACTCCTACTTCTGCACATGACGGTAATGCATCAGCACCTGGAGGCAAAGGGAATAGGCAACGATAAGTCGGTCCTTTATTAAAATTAAAAACGCTCACTTGACCGTTAAATTTAAAAATTGCTCCGTAAACAAGCGTTTTGCCCAATAGAACGCATGCGTCGTTAATCAAGTATCGGGTCTCAAAATTATCACTCCCATCAACGATGATATCAAACTTTGAGAAAATTCCTTTCACATTCCCCACAGATAATCTCTCAACAAAGGTTTCGATTTCTACATTCGGGTTATGCTCCATTAACCTTCTCGCAGCTACCTTAACCTTTAGCTGCCCCACATCCCCTACATGATATAAGAACTGCCTTTGAAGGTTTGAGATTTCAACGCAATCATCATCAATAATGCCCACTCGACCTACTCCCGCTGAAGTCAAATATTGTAATACAGGGCAACCCAATCCACCTGCACCTACAACAAGCACAGAGGAGTTTTTTAGTTTATCTTGAGAACTAATCCCGAAGCCTTCGAGCATCAAATGTCTTTGATAGAACTCAAGTTCTTTCTTGTTAAATGAATTCAACTTGTAAGCGTCAAACTTTCACCACTTGCTTTAAGTTCAAGGGTATCATTAGCAGTATTATGCATAACGGGTTTATCGTAAGATTCATCCCAGTCTTTCCAAACTGCATCATAGCCAGAAGCGTCAAGTGAAGCACTAATCTCATTAACGGTTCGGTCATCAGATATCTCAAACTGCTCGAGACTGTCAGAATCTCCATAACCACCAGGGTTTGTTTTTGAACCAGCACTCATCGTAGTTACTCCAAGGGATAGAAGATTATCTCGCAAAAAAGCACTTTCTCTAGTTGAAATGCTGATTTCAAGTTCGTGATTAAAAATCCGAAAAGCACCAATAAGTTGAACGAGATCTCGATCAGCCAAAATAACTGCTGGAGGAGTTTCCCCGGCACATGGTCGAAGTCGAGGAAAAGACATTGAGTACTGGGTCTTCCAATACTTTCGTTGCAAATAATCCATATGGTGGGCTGCAAAGAACGCATCAGTCCTCCAGTCCGGGGTAAGACCATATAGACAACCTAGTCCAATTTTATGCATATTTGCCTGCCCAAGCCTATCTGGGGTATTTAATCTCCATTCAAAATTTCTTTTCTTCCCCTTCAGATGATGCTTCGCGTAACTCTCTTTATTATATGTTTCTTGATAGACTAAAACTGCATGTAATCCACTCCTTTTAAATATGCTATATTCTTGGGAACTTAACGGCTGAACTTCAATTGAAAGATTACTGAAATATGGCCGAAGCGTATGAATGGCATTATCTATATATTCTACACCAACTTTTTGGGTCGATTCACCTGTTACTAAAAGAACATGGTCAATTCCCATTTTTTTTAAAAAGCCACCTTCTTTAAGTATTTCCGCAGTGGTCAGTGTTTTTCTTGCAATATTATTACCGAGACTAAAACCACAATAATCGCAAATATTATTACATTCGTTTGAAAGATATAAAGGAGCAAAAAGACGAACTGCTTTTCCGAATCTTTTTTCGGTCAAATGCTTACTGAGGCAAGCAATGGGTTCTATGTAAATGGAGGAAGCTACAGGTGAGATTAAAGCAATGAAGTCATCGATTCCTCCCCGCCCTTCCCTTTCGATGGCTCGTGAAACATCATCCTTTGAAACTGTAGCAATCTTTCTGCTAACAGCTTCCCAATTTATTTTAGAAAAAATTTCCGAGTACTCAGCCACAACTTTCAGCAATGGTTAATTCAAAAAACTTGTTAATGGTGAAGATGCGATTGCGGTCATAGATGTTGAACCTATTCCTGCAACATGTGCCAAACGACCAGCCTCAACTGCAGCCTTAAATGCATGAGCCATGACGACTGGATCTGGCGAAACTGCAAGGGCGGTATTCACGAGAACTGCAGAAGCACCCATTTCCATAGCTTCGGCAGCATGAGAAGGTTTTCCAATTCCTGCATCAATAATCACCGGTAAAGTGGCTTGCTCGATAATTATACGTAAAAACTCACGGCTATCTAAACCTCGATTACTACCAATAGCTGAACCAAGTGGCATAACGGCAGATGCCCCAGCATCTTCTAGTTTCTTGCAAAGTACAGGGTCTGCATGACAATAAGGCAATACATTGAAGCCTTCTTTGGCTAGTTCTTCCGTAGCCTTAAGTGTTTCCACAGGGTCAGGCATTAAATATTTTGGATCTGGGTGAATCTCTAATTTGAGCCAATTCGTACCAAGAGCCTCCCTTGCCATCTTGGCCACGAATACTGCCTCCTTCGCATCCCTCACTCCTGATGTATTAGGTAAAACTTTCACACCTGTTTTCTCAATAAAAGGGAGAATTGAATCACGAGAATCGTCCTTGAGGTTAGCACGCTTCATAGCAACAGTTACAAGCTGCGTTTCTGAGGAAGTAATCACTTGACTTAAAATTTCCCCAGATGAGAATTTACCTGTTCCAAGAAACAACCTCGATTTAAAATTTTGTTGGGCAATTTCTAAATGTTTAATGGTCATAAGATATACTAGTTCAAAACCGAGGAAATTCTGGAAATCTTTGCCTCTTTGACGAAATTAAAAATGGAATCTATATTCAAAGATTCTCCGCAAGAAAGTTCAGAGCAGACGGCAACTCCTGCATTTCCAAGAAACTCGTTTAATTTCATATCAGCCAATACTATTCCCCCAATTAAATAAACAGGAATTGGATGAACCGAGATAATCATGTCAGAAAAATCTGAATTCGATAAAATGGGTGATAAATTAGATTTAGTTTTCGAGTGACGAAATGGTCCCATGCCAATGTAATCGGACTCTGAGACAACAACTGGGCTAATTTCAGCCGCAGAATGAACAGTAGTCCCAAGTATTTTGGAGTATCCAAGTAAAGCCCTCGCCTCTTTTGGGTTCATGTCATGCCTACCGAGGTGGACGCCATGCGCATCACTTTTAAAAGCTATATCAACATTATCATTAATAATTAGCTTTGCACCGAAAGCATTACATGTAGAGACCGAGATTTTTGCTTGTTCTAAAAATTCATCCTCTGATAATTCTTTAGTTCTCAATTGTATAAGTTTAACGCCATTCTTACAAAAAACATTAACCTGCTCGGAATGAGAAATTGTAAGAGAATCAGAAGTTAAGCAGTACAGATTGGGAAAATCAAAACTTGTAGCTGAATGTTTAGTCTCTTGAAATCTCATAGAGGAGGAAAAAGGGATTTCAAGCAACTCTGATTAAATCTCTTTAATGCTTTAACTGGATCACTATGCCCCCAAACTGACCCTAAAAGAGCACAGCCATCAAAGCCTATTTCTGACAAAGGTAAAACTTTTTTACGCCGAATACCTCCAAGGGCAAACACTTTTGGCTTCTCCTTCATTTGAGATAATGACAAGAGGGTTTCTTTGACTTCAGGCAAAGGAATCTTAGGGCGATACCCTTTTTTCGAAATCGACTTATAGACAGGCCCATAAAAAACATAATCAAACTGGGTATCGATATTAGCTAAATCAGGCAAGGTATGTATGGATTTACTGATACTTCCGCGACATTTTCGTGTCTCTTCGCCATCTGCATGATGGTAGCCACCTAAATCATAATCCTCGAATAGCTCGGGATGTCTATGGACAATAATATTAGAATGAAATTGATTCGGAATTGCATCAAGCAAGCAGGACACTTCAAGAGCAGAATGAAGAGGCTTTCGAACATGAAGTCTCTCTAGTCCAGCATCAAATAGTTTACAGATCGCATTTGCTTCACTGTGTTTAAATTTTGGTTGAGTGATTAGAATAATGTCCACTATAAATCACCCTCCTTGTGTTGCCTGAATCAGAAGGATACGATCTCCTTCATTTAAGAAAACATTTTCTAATTCCGATTGAACTACAACTTCTTCGTTAACAGCAATGGCCCAGCCTCTTAAACCACTGAGTCCTAAGGAATCAAGTAGAGATAATAAGCTAGAATTATCATCAATTTGACAATTCTCGTCATTAACGAATATCTTCATATTCGGCTAAGAAGTATAAATCTCTCCTCCTTTTTCTTTAAATTCATTGGCTTTATTTTTCATTCCCACTTCGATTGCTTCCTGAGAATCCAATCCGTTCTTTTTTGCATACTCACGGACCTCATCACTGATTTTCATTGAACAGAAATGAGGCCCACACATGGAACAAAAGTGGGCAGTTTTCGCATTATCATTAGGCAATGTTTGGTCATGAAACTCGCGTGCTCGAGGTGGATCTAAAGAAAGATTAAACTGATCCTGCCACCTAAATTCAAACCTTGCTTTCGACAGTGCATTATCTCGGTACTGGGCTGCGGGGTGCCCCTTAGCTAGATCTGCAGCATGGGCAGCGATTTTATAAGCAATAACACCTTCTCTAACATCTTCTCTGTCCGGCAAACCCAGATGCTCTTTAGGGGTAACATAACAAAGCATTGCACAGCCATACCATCCTATCATTGCTGCTCCGATTCCGCTGGTAAGGTGATCGTAACCTGGGGCAATATCAGTAGTAAGTGGTCCTAAGGTGTAAAAAGGAGCTTCATGGCACCAGTCAATTTGTTTTTCCATGTTCTCTTTAATCATGTGCATGGGAACATGCCCTGGACCCTCATTCATGACCTGCACACCGAATTCCCAAGCCCTAGTAGTAAGTTCTCCTTGGGTTTTCAATTCTGCAAACTGGGCCTGATCGTTGGCATCCGCAATCGAACCAGGCCTCAACCCATCGCCTATTGAAAAAGAAATGTCATAAGATGCCATTATCTCGCAAATTTCGTCCCAATGTTCGTAAAGAAAATTTTCTTGGTGATGGGCTAAACACCATTTTGCCATTATAGATCCCCCCCTACTTACAATGCCAGTCATGCGTTTACTAGTAAGGGGAACATAACGCAAAAGAACACCTGCATGGATTGTAAAATAATCAACGCCTTGCTCAGCTTGTTCGATAAGAGTATCCCGAAAAATATCCCAAGTTAAGTCCTCAGGTTTGCCATTGGCTTTTTCTAAAGCCTGATAAATAGGAACGGTACCAACCGGCACGGGACAATTCCTCAAAATCCACTCCCGAGTTCGGTGAATATTTTTCCCAGTGGATAAATCCATAAGAGTGTCTGCACCCCACTGTGTTGCCCACCGCATTTTCTCGACTTCTTCTTCAATCGAAGATGCAACCGCAGAATTACCAATATTAGCGTTTATTTTTACTAAAAAATTACGCCCGATTATCATCGGCTCCAATTCAGGGTGATTGATATTGGCAGGTATGATTGCACGCCCTCTTGCCACTTCGCTACGAACAAACTCAGGAGTTATTTCCTTGGGTATAGATGCACCAAATGACTCTCCAACATGTTGATGGGAAAGAGAATTTCGATCATGACTAGGACTCAATTCAATCGATTCATTTAGGCTTTGAAGCTTCATATTTTCACGTAGAGCAATAAATTCCATCTCTGGGGTAATCATACCTCTTCTTGCATACTCTAACTGTGTGACAATCTTACCTTCCCGTGCTTTTAATATTGTTACTTTTGACCGATCAAAATCAGGCAGCTCACTCTTTTGCTCAGAAACTTTTCTATCATGCAAATCAGACAAGTAACCATTATCCGAAGGTTTAATATCTCTTCCCTCGATTTGTTGAGTATCATTTCTTTCTAAAATCCATTTTGAACGAAGAAGTGGAAGACCATCATTATATTCACCATTGAAGTTTTGGTCACCCCAGGCACCCGCAGTATCATAAACCCGCACAGGTTCATTTTCTTCTTTCGTTCCGTCTGGCTTGTTTGTAGGAGACAAAGAAATCTCCCTCATTGGTACTTTTACAGTAGAATCACCATTCTCAATGTAAACTCTTTTAGAGTTTTCAAACTCTGTAAGTGACAGATTATCTAGGCCTTCGACTTTTTTTATCATTTAATTATTGGATAGCCGAAAAGATAAAGTTTTCCCTCCGACGGATTTCGTATCAGGTTCAAAGGGTTATGACAAAATATCAAATCTCAGCTGCAAATACAGCTCCCCTAAACTTTCTACATTATTAATTGCACAAAAAATTAATGCAAACAAAAGCGGAAGTATAAACATATTATTTTATCTCAAATCTGCCGTCAGTCCTCTTCGCAATATCCCCGCATATCTCTAGCATTGATAGAGTTGAGCTTACCTTAGCAAAATCTAACTCAGACGATTCAATTAGTTCATCAACCCCTAAAATAGATCCATCTTTTAAAAGATTTAAAATTGTTTTTTCATCCGCAGATAAAATTGTTGTATCTGATGGGTTAGAAAAAATCTCTTCCTGCCTATTACTTGCTTGCTTGCGATTAGAAAATGTCATTCCTGGCAAAATATTAGTCTGAATTTCTTCGACAACGTCATTTGCATTTCGAACAAGAATAGCGCCATTCCTAATTAATTCATTACAACCGGCCGATGCCGGTTGATCAACACGTCCAGGAACTGCAAAAACAATTCTTCCCTGGTCAGCTGCAAATTGGGCCGTAATGAGACTTCCACCTGACAATGCCGATTCAATTACAATTACCGCAGATGAGATACCCGAAACTAGACGATTTCTCATTGGAAATGTTCTTCGATCTGCTTTTCTACCGAGTGGAAATTCAGATACCACCGCCCCACTTCTTACGATATCACAAAACAAACTCGTATTTTCTGGTGGATATACGATATCTAAGCCACTACCTAAAAAAGCGATTGTTTTACCATTACACTCTAGTGTAGCCTTATGGGCAATGGAATCAATTCCCCTTGCTAAACCGCTAACGACACAACATCCATACTCTGCTAATCCTTTTGCTATTTCTTGGCAAATCCTCTGTCCATAAAGACTGGGCTGCCGAGTACCAACGATCGATACATAAGGTCCTGCAGGTATTTCACCATGACTATACAAACCAATAGGAGTATCGTAAATATGATGTAACAATGTAGGTATTTTTTCACCATAAAGAAAAGACCAACCTCGCTTCTTAATTTCAGATTTTTCTTTTTCTAACCATACATGATTTGAACTATCTAGAATAGAATCAGCCATCTTGGGACCTACTCCTTGAATTCTCAAGAGTTGTGTTCGACTTAAAGAAAATACCTTACAGGGATCATCATTTGTAGTCTCGAGAATTCTTCTCGCACTAATTGGTCCTATTTTAGAAAGACCATTTAATAATAATAGAGCGTCTTCTTGAGAAAGCGTGTTCATCGAAATCACATTATCAATTGATAATGAATCCGATTAATTCAAGCTAATTTATTAATTTAGTAGAATGCAGTTCGTTTAAAAACCTAAGTCGATTGGGATGACGTAATTTCCGTAAAGCTTGTGCTTCTAATTGCCGAACTCTTTCTCTGGTAACCCCCATAACAGAGGCAATTTCTTCAAGGGTTAAGCATCGACCAGGTTCGTTTTTAGAAATCCATCTACAGGTATTTCTTAACTTGATTTCTACAGTACCAACAAAATGGGGTATTTTTTTTGGCTTTAGTTGTAAAGAAGACACTATTTACAATAGCATAAAAATTAAAATACGGCAAAAAATAGGGGCAATTAAGCAATATCTTCGGTACTTAGAGGGTGACCGATAACTAAGTCTCTGGAGGATCTCGCTCCAAGTATTTCACTCCACATACTTGGACACATACCATCGCCTGGCCGGGCTATTCGAATATTTAATTCTGTAAACTCTTCACCTTTATTAATATTTTCACTAACTAATATAGAACGTTTATAAAAAGCTGAATCTGGAGAAATTATCTTTTTTCCTACATGACTACCTATAGAACGCTTAGTCAAATGGACGGCATTAACCATTTCCGCAAACTCGTTGGGTAACATTGAAAATGCACCGTCTACAGAGTCTAAATTTCTATCTAATGTAAAATGTTTTTCAATTACTGTTGCCCCTAAGGCAGTAGCAGCAACTGCTACCAAATGACCAAGCGAATGATCAGAAATACCGAAGTCGGTACCATATTTTTCTCTAATTAATGGCATTTCCCTGAGGAAGAAATCATCAGGTTCAGCAGGATATTCACTTACACAATGTAATAAAGTAACTCTTGGACAACCAGTGTCATACAAACATTGCAATGCCTTAAAAATAATATCTTGTTCGGAGACACCGATGCTGGCAATCACAGGTTTTTGCGTCTCTCCGATTCTTCTCAACAAAGGAAAATGGTTTAATTCAAAAGAAGCAATTTTATACAGTGGTGGGTTTATTCTTGATTCTAAGAAATCAACTGCTGTTTCATCGAAAGGAGAACTAAACAAAGGAATGCCAAAATCTTGAGCATGCTGTGCCAACGGCCCGTGCCATTCCCATGGGGTCATTGCTCTCTTGTAAAGATCGTGTAATCGCGACCCTGCCCATAAACCTTTTTTAATCATAAAACGATTATCTTTCCCATTTACAGTAATCGTTTCAGGTTTAAATGTCTGCAATTTCACCATATCCGCCCCAGATTTACTGCATTCCTCGATTAGAGCTTTCGCTTTATCAAGCGAACCACCGTGGTTACCAGAGATCTCTGCGATCACTAAAGGCATTTTAACTTTATCAAGTCTCATCACTGAAGACTCCTCATGATAAACCTCGATTCAGGGAAGGAAGTCTGTAAGCAGATCCGTAAGTTGTTTTTCGCTGAAAGTTTCACAGTTGAAATTACTTGAATAACGAAAATTTTCAGGACAACTGACGCCACCCAATATACCAATTTTGTTCCCCCAAAAAGCTTGGATGGGTTGAACAACATAATGTTTGTCGAACTCCAAAACATTTCGTGCCTCATCCTCGGGAATCAAAATCTCATGCATTTTCTCTCCAGGTCTCATCCCAACGACATCCCATTTTGAATCAGGTGCAATAACATTTGCAATATCTGAGACAGAACATGCAGGTACCTTAGGAACAAATAATTCCCCTCCAACCATCTCCTCAAGACTATCCAACACGAAATTTACTCCATTCTGTAGGGTAATTAGAAACCTAGTCATTTCTGGATTAGTGATAGTTAAAGTTCCTTTTTCTCGTTGCTTAACAAAAAGTGGAATAACACTCCCCCTGCTGCCTACGACATTTCCATATCGAACAACCGAGTATATTGTACCTGAATCACCAGCATAACTATTTGCAGCAATAAAAACTTTGTCAGAGCATAGCTTTGTTGCACCGTAAAGGTTTACAGGGTTCACCGCTTTGTCTGTACTTAAGGCAATAACTTTTTTAACTCCGGCACGCAATGCTGCTTCGACTACATTAGTAGCTCCATCCACATTTGTTTTGATAAATTCATGTGGGTTGTACTCGGCAGCAGGAACTTGTTTCAGTGCAGCTGCATGGACTACAAAATCAACTTCTCGCATAGCAAGGTAAAGCCTTTCTCGGTCTCTTACATCACCTATAAAAAATCTTATAGCGGGATGCTGAAAAGCAGGATTTTCTTTCATTTCAGACTGCTTCAATTCATCACGAGAATAAACAATTACTCTTTTAGGTGAGTATCTCTCCAGGACTGTCTGCACAAATTTTTGACCGAATGACCCCGTTCCACCTGTGATTAAAATAGATTTTTCGTTAAGCATTTGTATTTGTTGTATGATTATAGAAAATTAGTACATTAGTCGAATCCAAAGACATATGTTCACTTTTATACAAATTTCAATAAATGCGTAAGTTGCTACAATGAATCCTCATGCTACATGGTTGTCTGAAACTGAAATTTCTAATGCAAAAACAATTATTGTAATTGGTGATGTGAGTGATCAAGTAATCGCCGAATGTATGGAAATGTATACTCTCGGTTTTTTTCTTGTCTCTAAAAATGTATCTCCTTCTCTCACTACTAAAAATTTTTTTTTATCGAACCCTAACACAGACCAAAAAAAGTTCGCAAAAAACATCAACGAATTCCTTATCCTAGACCCCCAGAATACTCCTGAGGTCAAAGTATCTACATCTGTAAAAGAAGGTGAAACTGCTCTCTACGAGAAATTATTACAGATTGTTCTCACAGAAATTGACACCTTACTTCGTGCAAGAAAAACGAGGAAAGAAACTGGTTTTACTAGACAATTACAAATATTCTCAAATCTTAATGGGTACTTACTCTCAAGGATGCCAGAGGACTGGAGAAACTTAGGACAAAGAAGATTGGTGATTGTTGTGGGTGCCGGTCCTTCGCTTGATATAACTCTTAGACATATAAAATGTGGTTTGCCCCCCTCTATTATTGTTGCCGCAGATAGCAGTCTGAAGGCTCTAGCAAAAGAAGATATCACTCCGCACTTCGTTGTTAGCATTGATCCGGATAAAAGTGCCGATACCTGCACAGAAAGCTCCTTAAACCCAGGAATTGCGATACTCTCATCTCAATCTCACCCTAGTTGGGCTGAGGCTTGGTCTAATAAATGCTATATCTCTGGAAGAGTCATTACCGAAGATTGGCTTGCAGAAAGAGGTGTAGGGAAAACATCATTACTTGCAATTAATAACGCAGGACTTACCGCTCTAGCATTTGCGGATTTCATAAATCCTGCCGCTATTCTTTTGATCGGTTTGGACTTATCGGGAGGCGGGGAAGGTAATATTCGGTATGCAAAGAATACCGGCAGATCGCATATCGAAATCAATGCATCTATTTTTCATGATATTCCAGGGAATTTTGAAAAAACAGTAAAAACTCCCTTCTTTTCTGATTGGAAGGAAACATCAGAGCTCTGCTTAACTTTTAGTTCTAGAAGAACGATCATTAATTTAAACGATCGCGGGGCTATGCTCGAAGGCTCTAGCTTAGTTCACCCTGATGACTTTGAAGAGGTAAAGAAAGTACTAAATGAGAACATCGAACCCATCGAATTGACCGAAGTAAATATTTTAGAAAACCGCCGTTCAATTAAAGGGTTAGGTTTAACTCAAGTCCTAACTCTTCTAGCGACAAAGTGCGACCAAATCTGGAATAGATTAGAAGAGGAAAATTTAGATATAAATCCATCAGCTTTCTTCCGCAATATATTATCAGATAAAGATACCGCATCAATGCTCGGAGACTTTGCTTTTTCAATTATGCCAAATCTTGCAAACTCAGATAATCATGAATCTCTTCTTGCCGAAGTGGATCAACTTAAGCATTTAATATGGAAACTTGAAGACGGCATTTTAGAATGTGATCCACCAGAAGAATTCATTATTAGATTCCTGACAGAAAAATTCTCATAATTCGTTTTTCATTTCTTCGAAACTGTGCTGAGCCAAAGAAAGAGCATTATCTAATGTACCTTTATCATGGGCGTTACTAATAAACCAATTGTGATGGGGATGAAAAAATAACCCTTGGGCAGATGCGGCCTGACAAAATTTTTGTATTTGAAATAAATTCTCATCCCCCTCAAACCATGGATATGGCATTGATGCAGGCCCTGTCATCTGTAATTGAAAATCGAATTCTGAAGCTAATCTTTCTAAAGCCTCACAGAAATAATTCCCTTTTTCAAGAACTGACTTTGCGACTGATTCATTTCCACAAAGTTCGATTGAAGTAAGTGCTGCACGCATAGCGACTGCATCATTCCAGCAGCTACCTGTTAAAAAAACTTCTGATGCCGCATTTTTTAGTTGTGGAATACCCACACAGGCGGAAATTGCATACCCATTCCCTAAAGCTTTCGAATAAACCGACATATCAGGAGTAAAATTAAAATATCGATGAGAACCACCGTCATGCAGCCTCCATCCTGTCCTTACATCATCCAGAATTAAAACTGTTTCATGGTTATCGCAAAGAGACCTTACATTTGACCAAAAATCTTCATTTGGCATAACCGAAGGAGCAAAAGCCGCGTGGTGATATGGGGTAAGTATAACCGCCGCGATTTGTCCATCATTAGACTTAAATAATTCTTCAAGTTGATTTAAGTTATTCCATTCAAATTCTAAAATATCAGACCGATCAGATTTAACTCGTCCACCCATCCCGGGGTCACACCAAGCATCAACTCCATGATATGCACCTTTTGCCTTTATCACTATCGGTCGTTTAGTGTGCTCTCTTGCCACCCGGATTGACCATGTCGTTAAATCTGAACCGTTCTTGGCAAAAACAGACCAAGAGGCAAAATCTATGACTTCAGTGAGCTTCTCGGCCAACTCGACTGTAATTTCATGCGGATGATTAAAAACTGTTCCTTGCAAGCGCTGTTTCTCAACAGCAGATTCAATCGCTGGGTTTTGATAACCATGAATAACCGCTCCATAGGCACACATAAAATCTAGCCACCGATTACCATCAACATCTGTAAACTCGATACCCTCCCCTGCTGAACAAAAATGAGCAAAGTGTCGAGGAAGAGAACCCGCAGGAGATACATGCCCATAAGTGCCATTAGGTATAACCGCTGATGCTCTCGTAGATAATTGATCTGATTTATTATGAGACCTCATTTAATAAGAATTGGCAGTTCATTGCCTGTTATTCGAGCACAATATCCGATCTTATCCATTAAAGGAAGATACCCATCTATCGTATATTTCCCAAGTGACGATGAAACTTGTGGGTTCAACTGCCCCAAGCATGACTGAATTCCTATATCTATATCTTTAAAAGTTATTCTAACTCGTGGATTTTTCATTGGCTGATTAAGAACTACCCTCCATTTGCCTCCGGTCTCTTTATCTAAACTTGCAATGGGTCGTTCATCTCCATTGAGATAAAACTCAACTAAGCCAGTGTCATTACCCATAATTCCTGAGCATAGCTGATTTTGATTCATGTAAACTGAGGTTGCCTCCAACCCGACTCCTAAAAGTAGAGTTAGGAATCTTTTATCTTCTTTAGTAGATTTTAGGGAATATCCAATTTTCTTAACTGTAAGAATTTTCCTAAAAGCATAAAGCGGACTCGATAGCAGAAATCGTAATTCAGGGAAAGCAAATCCTTTAGAATGCAAAATTATCAAGTTTTGCTTTGTAAAAACAAGCCCTTTACTAGTACCGAAAGATATAAGTTTATCGTTCAACAAAACAGGTTTAATACAATTTTCCTTTGTAAATTTCAGCCCGAGAGCATTTGCTCCTTTATGTAGTGACCGGGCGATCGCCCATGCTTTTATACAATTTGTATCCACTAGTAAGACAAAAGCTTTTTTATTTCTTGCACAATCAATTCACGATCAACTAAAAGATTCGGGTACTTTCCTCTTTTCATATGCCGAAGGTTCCTTGATAGTTTAGCAGCATTCTTTATGAGAACAGGTTCATGCCCTGAACTTCTCCAAAAATTTAAATTATTTTGCTCTTGTGGCATAATACCCTTTGATGTGTCAAAGTACATAAATTTACCGGCAGAGATCACTTCTGAGGTAAGACCCGCTCCAGGGCGACCAAAAACCCAATCGCTCATATCCAAAAGAATCTTCATATCATTTGCGTTAATGGACATGAGGGGAATAACTTTGATTTTCGACTTTCCTTGAAAATCTTTTAATTGGTTAAAAAGCAAAGTGGATTTACCACAAAGTGCTATAATTTGAGTACCTATTGCCGTTTTCGCAAGCCCATGAAGAACCTTCTTATGTGAATTCACCCCATTTGCACCTGTGGCAAGAATACCTACGGGAAGACTTGGATTAATTTGATACTTCAGGCAAAATGAATTTACCTCTATTAAGTCTTTACTCTGGTAAAAAGAAGAGCGAAGAAGGGCTCCCCAAACTTTACATTTCTTTGCCGGCATACCCCGTTTAATCGCTGCATCAATGGTTTTCTTAGTCGGGCCACAAAACAGGTCTGCACGTGAATTAACCCAATGTTTACTAAAACCGATACCATCAGCAAGTTCTCCGCAGTATATAGCAAACTTTGGTGGTTTATGCTTATTAATTCTCTTTGATAATTCTAGAAAACCGTGATTTAGATGTGCATGAACACTAATGACAAGATTAGGATAAAATCCGTTCATTTTTCTTAAAAACTCACGACTACCGATAATTTTATTGGCATGGTTATGAAGGGAAGCATACTCAAGCCATCTGAAATAAAGACAATGTAACCGGGGGTAAAACCTTTGTATCCAATTGTACAGATGTGTTCCAAAAAGATAAAGATGAGAGTCAGTCTCTAATGGTCTTAATATTATGCTTTCAATATCTAGATCATTACAAATCTCCTGAATCGCTTGAGCACGCATTTCATGACCACCGCCGGTTTTAGAGCTTAAAACAACTAATCTCATAAAATAATAACGAAACAATAATTCACGGACTAAAACAGATAATTAATCCGACATATGGGAATAAAATTATTCCAATTCGTGAACAAACAAACCACTTCTGAGCTTAGGTTCAAACCAAGTTGATTTGGGGGGCATAATCTTTCCTGCATCTGCAACAGCGAGTAATTCGCTCATAGAGGCAGGATACAAGGCAAATGCAACAGCCATCTCTCCAGAATTTACTCTTCTTTCAAGTTCTTCAAGTCCACGAATTCCACCAACAAAATCAATTCTTTCGTCTTTTCTTTGATCTTTAATTCCAAGAATAGGTTCAAAAACAACATCTGAAAGGTAACTCACATCAAGATTTGAAACAGGATCTTGAGTCACAGTTATGTTAACAGGTCTGAAGCAGTACCAGTGATTCGCAATGTAGACAGAAAAATCGCCTTTAATTGACGGTCTGATAGGTTCTGGCGAATCACTCACCACAGAACAGCATTTTTTAATTTCAGAAATAAATTCAGACTCAGATAATCCATTTAGATCTTTAACAACTCTGTTATAGTCAAAAATTTCTAATTCTTGATCAGAGAACAAAACAGCCAGGAACAAATTATATTCTTCATCACCCGTGTGTTTAGGGTTAGATTCTTTTCGTTTTTGCCCAATCCTTGCTGCTGCTGCGGTACGATGATGACCGTCCGCCACATATAAAGAAGGTACATCCTCAAAAAGCTTTTCGAAGGCAACTATTTTAGATTCATCATCAACAACCCAAAGCTCATGCCTTATTTTGTCTGCGGCAACAAAATCATACTCAGTAGGACCAGCTAAAATTTGGTCAATTAAATCATTAATTTCAGATTTGGCTCTGTATGAGAAAAAAACTGGCTCTGCATTTGCATTAAGAGCTTCGACATGTTTAACCCTGTCCTCTTCTTTGGCCACCCTAGTGAGTTCATGCTTTTTAATTTGGCCGGAAAAATACTCCTCAAAATTGCAACAACCAACTACTCCAGTTTGAGTCCTACCATCCATGGTTAGCCGATAAATGTAGAAACAAGCTTTAGCATCTTGGCTCAAAACACCTTTGCTCTTGAAATCATTAAAAACATCAGCACCGTGTTGATAAACTTCTTCTGAATAAGGATTGGTATTTTCAGGCAACCCTATTTCAGGTTTAATTACATGAAGAAATGATTTAGGGTTACCATCTGCCTCTTGTCTTGCTTCTGATGAATTTAGTACATCATAAGGTCTTGAAGCGACTGAAAATGCGTTAATCGGGGCAGGTCGGTAAGCACGAAAAGGCTTGAATACAGCCATCTTATATTATTTTGGGATTAATGTTATAAAATTACTTTTGAGAAAGCTTCTCACTTTTCAGTGCCTCAGCAGCAGCTTTCTTGGCGCGTACTTGAGCTATAAGCTTTTTGGCAGAACCTGCAGCCAATGTACTTTTTAAGTTTACTTTTTGGGGAGTGAGAGATACAGCTGCAGCTTGGTTAGAAGACTGCATTTCCTCCAAAATTTCGCGCCTTAGAATCGAGATAGAACGGGGTGCAGAGATTCCGATTTTAACTGAATCACCCTCGATTTTAGTAATAGAAATTTCAATTTCATCTCCAATCGATATTCCTTGGTCAATTTTTCTTGAAAGAATAAGCATGGTCTCTACACGACAGGTCAGAGACCTTCACCACCGACATCAAGTAAATGGCGAGCTGAAAATTCTTCATGGTTGTTAATAATACACTGCTTTCCAACAAGTGTTCTACGGTTAACAATAATGGGACCAACTAAGTTTAATGAGATCTTACCCACTTGATCAGGCGGAAGAGTTACAATATTCAAAATCATTGTATCTTCAGGACCCGTTATACCTAAGACTTGTACATCTGCATCAGATACTTCTACAGAATAATTTGGTATAATTCCTCCTGGTTCGAGAACGATAAAAGCTAAACCATCTTTTTTCTCTTCCCTAAGCCACATGAAGGGAAGTTCCTCTTCATCATAAACAAGATCTAGAAACCTAACATCAGCAAATCCGAAAAGACCTTGGGGAAGAGAAACTCGATTACTGATCTGTGTCCCGACAATGTCAGGATTATTCGAGTCTTCATCAATCGTGAGTTTCATTACTTTAATTCAGGTTTGTATTAAAGATAGTTTAATAAAGATGTATTTAGTAACTGGGCTCCAACTTGCATAGCTGCTTGATAAGCGGTAGATACTCGAGTCAGCCGCATTATGGCCTCTGACATATCAATTTCTAAATCTTTGGAAATTTGTTTATCCAATGCCATGACATAGTCCTCGTCATGAGTACGCACAGTCTCCATCCTCACCATCGTAGCAGAAAGCTCTCCCATTCTATCGATGATTGTGTCCTCCAGAGCAATAAGATCTTTTTCAGTCTCAGGGACAGTGCTCGGGGAAGTACTTTTTGCTGCGTCAAATAATCCATCTCGTAATTCAACTAGTGAATTCACAGCATTGCCAAGAACTGCGGTGTTACCATTAGAGGCATTAAGCGTATAGGAAACATCGGTGTCTTTACCTACACGGGTTAAAGCATTCTCCTCACCTCCTTGATAAGTCACACTTAAAAGTTTACCATCATCATCTCTATGATCAAGGAAAGTTTTGGATCCTGTTGCAAATGAAAATGTATCACCAACTCGAGGGGAACTGAGTGCATTGTGATCAATGGCCTGACCATCATCAACTAATTCAAATCCCGATATTCTAAACGGTCCGGGGTCAGCAGGGTTTTCTTCCCAAATAATATTAGCCATCAGTTGGGTCCCGTCTTGCAGAGTAATTGATGCTTTCTCAAAATCAGGGGGTACAACACCATCGCTTGAAGAACCAAAAAAGTATCTTCCAGGGTCAAGTAATTTTAGCCCAACAACATCACCATCAGCATCTACAATTGCTTCTGCACTAGCATCTTTACCTGAAGTACCTGCAGGATAAATTGAAACTTTAGGTGAATCTTCATGGGTAGTTTTAAACTTAAAAACATAATCAAGAGATTCTCCGAGAGGCAGCCAAATATCATTGGCAATTTCTTGGCCTTGTTCGTTAGTAATGAACTCATCATCCGGTTTGACTGCGACTTGGGAACCTTCAATATCTTGAAGAGCAATTTTGTTACTAAAATTGTCAACTTGACACTGAAAATAATTCCCTTTGTAGAGGACAATTTGTCCTTGGTCATAAACCGAAGAAGATGACCATTCTGCACCTTGTCTTGTAGAATAGGAAGGTAAAGTTCCAAAAATAGTATCGTCTTCCAAATTTGGTTGATTAGTAAAATCTTGCAGTGCAACATGATACTGGGCGATCGGATTACCTTCAGGGTCAAAAACACGACTAAACACATAGTCTCCTTTCTTCCCGGAAATAGAATCTCCATCCTGAAAAATAAGCTCTTTACCTTCTTTTGGCAGGTCTTTACCAAGAAAGAAAACGCCCCCACCCTCCCGGTTAGTCTCCTGAAGGTTGGGTAACTCAGTTACATCAAAAGAAAGAGGATCCGTTGAAAGGTAATAATTACCTTCATAAGAAAACACTGAGCCTTGTGCCGGTTGAAAACCGTCAGTATACCTGTCAATTTGCCCCTTCAAATAAGGTGCGTCAATCACATCCCCGCCTTTTTGTGCAGCTGAAAGAGCATATTCTAGGGTCTTTGGATCGAATGTTGCGATCGCATTGGATATCGAACCTTGAACTGAGAAGTCGGTGACTGCGTACTTAACTTGCTTTACAAGAGCTTGTACATCTCCTTGAAGGGTGGCTGGATCATTGTACAGGCGGTTTGTTGAGTTAAGAAGTAAATCAGATGTGTACTGAAGAGCGTCAGTATCATCTTCAAACATTTGTCCATCAGGAGACATGTAAAAAAATCGCTGTTTAACCCCGACGGCTTCAAGTTCCCAGTCTTCCCTCTCTCCAGAATAATCAGAGGGTAGTTCCTTCCAATAAAGATCTGACTCAAGAGAAGGTTTGTGGTTGGTATTATTTGGTATTTGAGACTCCCAAAACTTACCTTCAAACTCTACTACATTACCTAATTTGAATGTCTGAAGCCTTTTCCATTGTTCTGAATGAATCGTGTCAAAAGAAGAAGTACCGTTAGATAAACTACCTGAAACACTAATCGTTCTTTCCCAAGAAGTAGCGGGAATATCTCCTACAGGATTAATAGTATTGTTAGAAAAATAAGCCTCAACATCCAGAGCATTGCTGTATACAAGTGGGTCAATTTGGGTTTGATTTATAACACTGCCTGATCTTCTCCATGCATCATTGGTGAAAGTGACATCCTCTAGATAGAGTTGTGCCCCCTTATCGATAATAACAAAATCACCACCTACCGAACCTGTCTGTCCAGTAAGTTGATCCATCTGAGGACCAGTCAAATTGTAAACAGGTAAATCATCGGAGAAAACATGGCTACGAACTAAATCTTTGTCCTGAGCGGTAAGGTCGTCGTATCTTGAACCAGGAAACAATTCACTGGTTTTCTCGTTCAATTTACTATCAACCTGCTCAGGGAAATACAAAGTCGGGTCCCATGTAGTAACAAAAGTTGCTGAAGCACTAAAATCTTCATCCACGGTTCCATATACCTCGAGATCGCCCGACGCAGAAATCTTGGCATATAATTGAGCTTGTTGGTTCCGGTAATCATGAGGAGGCGGAGCCACTCGAACAAATGCTTCGTAACCGGCACTAGGGTCCGCCGGATTAGGTAAAGATGGAGAATCCGCTAAAATGCCCTGATCTTGATTAATCAAGTCTTTGGCAATTTCAGTAATTTGATCGGTGGATAAACCATCAGTCGTTGCCTTGACCACATACTCACGACCATTTAATTGGAAAACGACAGATTCAGTTGATTTAATCTCACGGGAACCGCTTATACCGTCGGTGCCAACCATACCATTCTTTAAAGATATAGTTTTCTGCCTCTCCTGGCCAACTTGTACATCCGTACTACCAAAATTAGGTTTGTATTCAGTCCCAGCAAATAAAGAGCGACCTCTATGTTGAGCATTAATTCGATTGAGGGCTTCTTCAACCAATTGTTCTATCTCATGACCATAAGTCTCAGCAGCTGATTGGTTAATTTGAGATCCAGCAACCCTGGAAATTTCCTGTGCTCTTTGATTAAGCTGTTGCAGATTATCTAAGTTAAGATGACCTGCATTCAAAAACTCGGATGCATAAGAAGCATTCCTCTGATATTGGGCAAGTTTACCTTTTAATGCATCGGTCTGAATAAGTCTCCCAGTACGAATACCATCATCTTCAGGATATGTAATTTTTTGCCCTGTGGAAATTTGACGATCGAGCAAAAACCTCTGTTGATCTAAATCACGAATAGTGTTCGTGACATTACTAGAGACATTGAGGTTGGTAATTCGCATAGTTATTTAAGCAATCCCATAACAACCAATTCTAACATTTTGTCGAGAGTATTTAATACCCGTGAGGATGCCTGGAATGATCTTTGAAATTGCATTAAATCGGCAACTTCTTCGTCAATTGAAACTGAACTGACAGACCTTCTCTGATCTAAAAGTAAATTCTCTAATGATTTCTGATGATCATAATTATCACTTAAGTCAGACATTTTATTTCCTATATCAGCATTTAAAGTCGAAATCTTGAGATTAAATTCACCATCTGCTAAAGCACCAATTTCGTAAGCAATATCGCTTGCACCCTCAGGTGTTGCCTCCGAAGACTTCAATAGATCAGGTGTTAAATCACTATCAACTTTTAAACTAGCTGCTAAATTCCAAGGGTTAGCCAAGACTGCATCGAAAGTGAAATTATCGCCAAGCAAGAAAGCTTGTGAACCTTGTTCTACACGAAATGGAATCTCCTCGTAAGCAAGCATTAATGACCGCCCTTCATCTCCTGTACCAATTAGTCCATCTTCCCCTATATAATTAGGGTCACCTTCAAAAGATATATGCTGCATTCTCCTGGCACTTCCGAAAAACTCATAAAATTGTCCTCCATCAGGACTGTCTAGTAAATTTTCTGTGTAGTCGTCGCCTCTAACGAAAAATGCATCGGGATTTGTTTGTAGTTCTGCAGGAAAAATCGGGGTTGAATTAACAATCTCAAAAGTATCTGTCTCCGCAAATGGCAAAGTCATGTTCACTTCCTCATCAAATACCTTGAAAGTGCCATTTCCTTCCACTCCATATAGACCGTATTCCTCTTCCATTATCTTATTATTACCCATTACGGGTCGTGACAGAAAGGAATCAAAACCAAACAAGTATCCCCCGGGTTCATCAGTCGGGTTATGTAAACCATTTACTTTCTCAACAAATGAAGAGACCAGACCGTTTAATTCCGTCCTGTACAGTTCAATTCCGTTAACCCGGGCATTTTGGTAACCAGCAAGAACACCTGATTCGGTAACAATCTCGAGAGCTTGCCCAGCTTCATTACCTTCAATTAAGATAGCATCATTACTCGGGAAGCCATTCCCTTTATTAATTATATTAAATCCTTTAATTTCACCGCCACTTACAACAGCTTCCGCTAGGCCTAAATTGACTTCCACCAAGACTCCTGTATTCACATCATAACCTGAAGGTGAATTTAGCCTGACCACTTCTTCTGGATTATCAGCGCTGACCTGAGCTTTGAAAAGTTTAAAATTTGACTTCCATTGGTTGTCGTTCGGATTGAAATTAGCTATTTCAAGAGGATCAGATATAGGCAGGTCCGGAGCAGATTTGATTAAATAGTGATTTCCATCAAATAATAAAACATCACCTTCAGTATTACTGAAATCAAGTTCTTGTGCTTGAGTGGTGTTATTGAAGGCAAGAAAATCATCAACCTTTTTTGTAGTTTCTGAAAAAGCACTAACTTTAAGAAACTGCTCAGAAGCAGATGGTGCGGTGGGATTAGCGACTAGATCTACATCATCAAGCGCAATGTAGTAATCATAAGAAATCTCACCGACTCCAGATCCGTTATCTACCCTAAGGTAATCACCTTTATCCACAGTAGCATCAAGTAAAGGATCTTTTATTTCAGGATCGTTTAAATTGGGGAGAGTATTACCTAAGGCAACTACACTTCCCGCAACACCGGTTTCACCAAAAACATTCAATGAAACCAGCTCACCTTTATCTCGACCTTGAAGGTTTACCTCTAATTCAGCATTTCGAGCGATATTAGTCGATGCCTGAAAATATGAGTCTCCAAATTTGAAAATATCATTTTTAAGATAATTTCGGCCTGAAGATTGATTGCCTGTTTCTTCAGAAACAGGAGAAACAGTAGATGTGGCTTGGTATAATTTACCTTCGTAGTAAATCTGATCACCTGCATCAAAAGATTCAAGATCTGAAAAAGATTTCTTAACTTCGTTCACCTGACCATTCGGAAATTGAGTAATTTCCATGAAAAGATTACTACCATTCGGGTCAGTACCTGCTATGGTGTTGTCAAGTGCTTGCCACAGAGCAGTCTCACCATCTGGTTTTTGAAAATAGAATACATCTCCCTTATTTCTTTTTAAATTTTCAGCGGGCGCAACAACAGCGTTAGCCACTTCGTTGAGTAATTCACTCAACCCTGCTCCATCGTCAACAGGCTGCCCTGCCGGAAGAACATCAACCGCACCTTGTGCAGCCGCAGCCTGCGGGGCTACTTGTGCATTGGCAGCAACGTCATCTGAAATAGGTTTAGGAGGGAGTAGGCTAACCAAAATAGGACCATCTGTGTCATCAAACAAGGTTCCACTATTTTGGACTTCAAGAAAACCTAACTGCCCGTTGGAGTCGATCTTAGCATGAATTTTTGCATCAGTACCGTTAACTCCATTGGAAGAAAGCGAGAAGTCTTGATTCCACTTATTGGTAAGCTTCTTTGGACCGGTAGAGTCAAGAAGCTTAATCTGCTGCCCGTCTTTTGATGTAGCAAACACATTAAGAAAACCAGTTGCCTCACCAGTGTTTAGATCGGCGGCATCTTCAACCTTAACTTCCATTAACTTTGAGAGATCTTCCAGTAAAGCTTGTCTACGGTCCCGATAGGTAACGGCTTTACCCTTATCTTGTAACTCAAACCTTCTAACCTGTTTATTGACCTCGTGAAGTTGACTGAGGATTCTATTTACATCATCAATACTTCGAGCAACCGTTTGAGTAAGGTCGTACTCAATATCCTCTAAGCTTTGACCTGCATCGTTAAACCTTTTTGCTAATGTTTGAGTTTTATTGTAAAGTTCCTGCCTGATCGTGGCTTCGTCAGGGGAAGCTGAAAGTTCTTGGAATGCATTGAAAAAGTCATTGAGAGCTCTTGCTAAACTACCAGGAGCTAAAATACTATCGTGAGTATCGTCTAAGCCTGCATTAATTTGAGGACTAGTTAATGTTTCACCCAAAGCAGCCTGCAATAGGTCAAAGACTTCCTTTTCAGCCTCCAAGGCCGCAGTTTGCCCGACTTCATCGACCACTCTGCGGTCGAGGAAATCATTTCTTACATGCTCCAAACCTCCGGATTCAAGACCTGAAGTCAACAATCCACCATGCGATCCATACATAACGCCCTCTCTAGCCAGAACTCTCTGGCGGGCATATGTTTCATCATTTACATGAGCTAAATTCTGACCTGCAATCTCAGCAGTCTTCGCATGATAACGAAGTGCTTCGCTACTTTTGCTTATTTCTCCGAGTAAAGACATCTTAAAAAATATTAAGCAGACTCACTAAGGTTTGATCTTCCACTTGATAACCGTTTTAAATTACCGTCACGCGTGTAAGTCTTGGTTTGGGAACTAGGATCAGTAACGCTTAAAATTTGATCAGTAACTTCACTCAATCGCATTAATAATCTTTGATTCTGCTCAATTTTTTTCCTAACCTGTGAAATCAAGCTGTTAATTTCTTCGATGATACTATGAAACATTGGTTGAGTAACATCCGGAAAATGATCTACGATCTCACTAAGAGATGAATTTTCTGATTCGCCAAAACCTTGAGCCAAACTTGAAACAAAACCTTGCCTACGCTTATGCAGTATTTGACTTGCTTCCATTTGGGTCTGCACAGACTGATTTAATTCCATTAGACTATCAGGCCTCCGATTCAAAATGCTTTGTTGTTGAGCACTCAATAACCCTATCAATCCACCATATTCTTGCAACTCATCTCGTAGAAGAGTGAGAAGATCTTCCCAACTAAAAGTTAGATTTGGGGATACTTTTTGTGAAACATTAACCATCTCTAGTTTTTACTTTCAACATTGGTTTCTCCGGAATTATCCGAGGATTCTCCAACCTGTCTGTTTAATTGTTGCTGAAGGATATTGGAAACACCGAAACCACCACCTGTTGCAATGCTTTCAGAAATGGCGTCGGTAAAAAAGTGCCGGTACATTCTATGAGCTCCTCCGTCTTCATTAAAAACTCCTTTAAACATAGGCTTAAGTGCTTCTTTCAAAAATTGTTTAACCAATACTGATTCAAATTGCTGACTGACCGCAGCATTTTTTTCCAAATCTGTAGCATGCTTGGAGTGGGCCATCTCCATAAGCATAGAGGTATCCATGCCCACATACTTACTGTCTATATTTGAAGATTCCATTACCTATTAGTTAATAATCAACTCTGCTTGTAGTGCACCAGCATTTTTGATCGATTGAAGGATTGATGTCATCTCCCTCGTTGTCAGCCCCAAACGATTGAGAGCAGATGCAAGATCGTTAACCGTTGATGCCCCTACAGGGTCGAGTTCTTCGATTGTATCAAAACGACCGATTTCTTCAATCAGTTCGGCGTTTTCACCTTCTAAAATCGTTGTTGCTCCCTGTGAAAAAGGCAAAGGTTGACTCACCCCAGTTGTCGGGTTCAAAAATATAGTTATGTTACTATTACTTACAGCCACCGGTGATATCCTCACATTTTCTGTAGCCACGATAGTTCCAGTCCTTTCATTAATTATAACTCGAGCGGGAACATTAGGTCGGACATCAATTGTGCCAATAGCAGCAAGAAAATTAGTCGTTTGACCAAGAAACTCACGGGGTAATCTTACATTCACAGAACCTCCATCATTGGCAATAGATGTGCCTGGATAATATTTGTTGATTGCATCAGCAACCTTCACAGCAGTCATCGAATCAGGTGAACGAAGGAGTAACTCGATAGACCCATTGTTTAAAACCTTACTATCAATTTCTTTCTCAACCAAGGCTCCATTTGAAACAATACCAACAGTCGGATGATTGACCTGAACATTCGCACCACCGGCATTCCCCGCAGAAAGACCACCAACAGAAACTGGTCCTTGTGCTACAGCATAGACATTTCCATCCGCACCTTCAAGTGCAGCCTGCAATAAGATTCCACCCTGCAAAGCATCTGCATTTCCAATGGAAGAAACGGTAACATCAATCCTGGAACCATGTTTGGCAAAAGGACCTATATCGGCTGTAACCATAACAGCAGCTATGTTTCTTGATTTGTCAGCCTTATCAGCCCGGATACCCAGTCTTTCCAATGCATTCAGAATACCTAGCTCTGTGTACTCAATACGGGAATCGCCCTGACCAGCTAAACCAGTAACGATTCCATACCCAAACAGCTGATTACTCCTACTACCACGAACATCAGTTAAATCCTCAATACGGGCAGCATTTAAAAAACAAAAAGTTGCCGAAGCAAAAAGTAAACAAATTTTGAATATTACGGACATTCTAAGATCTTAGAAAGGGTTTAAGATTGAGGCTAATCGTTGGTACCATGATTCCTTTTGGGCATCATTGAGACTACCTTTAGAAACAAATTCAATTTGTGCATCTGCAATATATTGGGAGGAAATTATATTTCTATATCTCAAACCATCCTTAAATCCATATCCGATATCTTCTTCCCGTACCATTCCTTTTAATACAGCATAATAGCTTTCACCCGAAAAAGTTACCATACGAGCTCCCTCGATTACAAGAACCCTGTTGGGTAATACATCAATGATGACAACACTGACCCTTCCTTTTAGGTCGGAAGTATTAGCTATGGAACCTCCGCCCTGATTACTACTCTTAGTTTCGATCTCAGTGGCTGGCAAATTCCCCTTGTGTTTTCCCATGCCACTGTTTGCAAATAAAAACTGTTGGACAGCATTTTCGATTTGCGACTGTCTGTTTCGAACCGAATTTTGGGAAGCAGCAAGCGAGGAACTCTCTGCAACATCAATAGTAATAAGATCGCCTACGGAATAAGCACGCTTACCAGCATACAATCCTCTTTGAGAATTGGAACTCTTCGTCCACAGAGATGTAGCACAAACAAAAAGAGTTGCACTAAAAAAAGAAAAAATGATTAAGAAATATTTGATCATAGGATTATAATTGGACTTTCACACTCTTTTCATTCAAAACTTTCGCTTGAAATTCTTTATCAGAAGACAAATTACGGACTTTTACAAAACCACCTTCTACACC
>ERZ807291.437-NODE-437-length-71141-cov-187.841741_pt1 | contig 71141 bp, 66 predicted proteins | sample MGYA00521257_ERZ807291 | MGnify/ENA primary metagenome ERZ807291 (study PRJEB31413, sample SAMN03169783) | marine metagenome | biome: Marine; feature: Water; material: Subsurface seawater | place: North Sea | collected 2011-04-28 | depth 1 m m ... | reverse complement strand
ATCTCAGATTTAACGGCTGCCTCAGTTTGGGAGGGATTCTACAAGGCCAGGCGAGGGCGCTTCCGGCATCGGTATTGGGTGCGGCGCGCCTGAATATGGGCTTGCATGATGACGTGTCGCTGGAACCGCCGCCTGCGTCTGGCGAGCCAGAAGCTTACTGTGATAGGGTGCGGGAGCGATACGAGCGCGGCTACTTTTTTTTGCGCTCCTAAGTATTTTGAGCAACATGAGAGTCTAGCCAGCGGTGCACGCGTTTCGCATTAAACGGTGACCTTAAATTTGAAGATTGGATGGTTTCAAGCAGGAGTACGAGATGCAAACATATCAACTCACAGTCAACGGCGAGTCGCACACGACCACCTCCGAGCCCGATAAACCGTTGTTATGGATCTTGAGGGATCAATTAAAGTTGAAAGGCACGAAGTACGGTTGCGGCATTGCGCAGTGCGGCGCTTGCACCGTTCATATCAATGGCGCCGCAGTTCGATCGTGCGTTTTACCCATTAGCGGGGTGAGTGGCCCGATTACAACCATCGAAGGTTTGGCTAAGAATGGGTTGTTGCATCCCCTGCAGTCCGCATGGATCGAACACGACGTGCCCCAATGCGGTTATTGTCAGGCCGGACAAATCATGAGTGCCGCGGCAATGCTGGCAGTGAACCCAAGGCCAACGGATGCCGACATCGATACCGCAATGGCAGGCAACTATTGCCGATGTGGTACTTATGTTCGTATTCGGCGCGCGATTCATACAGCTGCAGGAAGCAATAGTGTTGAAGGGGAGGCTGAAGCATGAATAACGTGCTAACGCGACGGCATTTTTTAAAAGCCTCGGCGCTTACATCGGGCGGCTTAATGCTTGAAATAACGCTCAGCGGAGCCGCGCTAGGCGAAGCGCTCGGAACCTTGGTTGGTTCGAAAGAACTCAACGCCTGGGTACAAATTTCATCCTCGGGCGAGATTACGATCTACTCCTCGGTGCCTGAGATGGGTCAAGGCATTAAAACAGCCCTACCGATGATTATCGCTGAAGAGATGGGCGCGAGTTGGGATGATGTTACCGTTCTGACCGCGGATGTCGATTCGGCGCGTTATGGCTTACAAGGGGCGGGCGGCTCAACCTCGATCCCAAGAAATTTTGATTCGATGCGAACGATGGGGGCCTCGGCAAGAGAAATGTTGATTGGTGCGGCGTCTGAGGCCTTAGAGGTAGATCGCGCTGAACTTGAGGCCAAAGACAGCCAAGTGATCCATCTGTCGGGCGAGCGCTTAAGCTTTGGTGCGCTGGCCGCGCTGGCCGTGCGTCAGCCGGTACCGGACCCCGCGACGCTGTCCTTTAAAGACCCCAAAGCCTACACCATTATCGGTACGGCCGTGGGTGGTGTCGATAACCTTGGGATCGTGCTCGGGCAGTCGAAATTTGGAATTGATGTCGATGTCCCGAATATGCGCTACGCGGCCTATGCGCGGTGTCCGCGATTGGGCGGCACGGCGATCAGTTTTAATGAGCAGGCGATTCGCGCTTTGCCGGGTGTCTTAGATGCCTTCATTCTGGCGCCGGATGCGCGCACCGGCCAATCCAGCATGTCGTTTCTGGATGGCCTCGCCGCATTGCAAGGGGGTGTTGCAATTGTGGGTGAAGATACTTGGTCGGTGCTGAACGCCAAGTCCCAGCTTTTGGTCGTTTGGGATGAGTCTGAGGCGTCAACCGACAGCTGGCCAGAGATGAAAATCGAGGCGCAAAGGCTTGCAGGAACGTCAGGCGGTGAGGTTAAACGAGATCACCCGGTTGAGGCTGCTTTGGCTGAACCCAATAACAAGGTGCTAGAAGCCTTTTATGAATTCCCCTACGTCGCACACGTCTGCATGGAACCGATGAATTGCACGGTTCATTACACTGCTGGCACGACAAGCACTGCGGCACGAATGGAAGTTTGGGTGCCGAGTCAGTTCCCCGGACAGGTTAAAGAGATTGCGAAAAACTTGTTGGGTCTTTCTGAAGCGCAAGTCACGGTGAATATGACCCGAATGGGCGGCGGCTTTGGCCGGCGCGCGGTCCATGATTTTGTAGCAGAGGCGATGGCGATCGCGGCGCGGACCGAGGGTCCCGTGAAGCTGACCTGGACTCGAACGGACGATATCCATCAGGACTTCTTTCGAGTGGGCGGCTTTGAAAATATGAAGGCGGCGGTCAGTCCTGAAGGCAAATTGGTTGCCTGGGATCAACACTACATTGGCTTTGCTCATCAGGGGAAAGCGGTTATTGGTTCGGGTTTGTGGGGCAATGAGTTCTCTATGACCGCCTTGCCCAATGCCCGAGTCACACAAAGCTTGATTGATATTAAGACCCATTGCGGGGCCTGGCGTGCGCCGGGCGCGAATACGAACGCGTTTGTTGAGCAAAGTTTCTTGCATGAACTTTCAGTGCTGGCGGGGCGAGACCATGTCGAATTTCTGATCGAGTTGATGGGTGAGCGGCGTTGGTTGAGTGATGGCAACATTAATGCTTTGAATACCGGCCGCGCGATTGACGTGATTCAGCTCGCTGCGACAAAGGCAGGCTGGGGGAAGCCCATGCCGGCAGGTTGGGGTCAGGGCCTCGCCTTCTATTTTTGTCATGCCGCGCACATCGCGGAAGTCGCTGATGTCTATGTTGATGCGAATCAAAATTTTAAAGTGGGCAAGGTGACGGTTGCGGTTGATGTTGGACCCATTATCAATATGAGCGGCGCGATCAGTCAGGTGCAAGGCGCCATCATTGATGGGCTGAGCACGATGGCGTTGCAACAAATTACGATGACCAATGGCCGGATTAACCAGGATAATTTTGATCAATATCAGGTGATGCGCATTGGTGCAACACCAGCGATTGAGGTTCATTTTATTCAAAGCGATTACCAATCAACCGGATTGGGCGAGCCGGCGCTACCACCGCTTGCGCCGGCGGTTACGAATGCGATTTTTGCCGCGACAGGTCAACGCATTCGGTCAATGCCGCTCAGTCAAGAAGGGTTTACCCTAGTGTAGGGTAGAGCGCGCTCGAAAAAACCGCAGTTCCCCACGACATCTTTTATGGCCTTGGGGGCGCGGCGGTTATTGAGTCGCCGCGCTGTGGATGGGGCCCCGCGCTATTTGCGAACCACGCGAACCGGCAGATGGGTATATCCTTTCACAAACGACGACAATGTACGGCTCGGTTCGGCGAGAACCTCTATCGTCTCAAACCGCGCTAAAATCTCTTCCCAGAGTATGCGCAGCTGAAGTTCGGCTAGCCGATTGCCCATGCAGCGATGGATACCAAAGCCAAAGGAAAGGTGTTGGCGCGCATTGCTGCGCTCGATGTCGAGTTGCTCTGGTGCTGAAAAAACGCTGGCGTCCCGGTTGCCCGACGCATACCACATTAAGAGCTGATCGCCTGCCAAAATTGATTTGCCGCCAAGGGTGCAATCCTTGTTGGCGGTCCGGCGCATGTAGGCCAGCGGTGTTTGCCAGCGTATGACTTCGGCCACCATGTTGGGAATCAGGGCGGGGTTTTGTTTGAGTTTCTGCAGCTGGTCTGGAAATTTGTTGAGGGCATAGACGCTGCCCGACATCGTGTTTCGTGTGGTGTCATTACCGCCCACGATCAATAGCAGTAAATTCCCAAGATATTCAAGCGGCGGCATATCCTTAGTCTCGGCGCCATGAGCCAGCATCGATACGAGATCGTCCCCTGGGTTTTCGGTGCGCTCGTCTTTAAGGCGATTGAAATAAGCCAGGCACTCCAATAGCTCTTCTCGCCGTTGTTCCATTGATTCAATAATGCCCCCCGGTTGTGGGATGGCGAAAGTGATGTCGGACCAGCGCGTTAATTTTCGGCGGTCCTCGAACGGAAAATCAAATAGGGTCGCGAGCATCATCGTGGTCAGTTCAATCGACACCGTATCCACCCAATCGAATGGCTCGTTTTCTGGCAGGCTATCTAGAATTTCCTGGGTCCGCGAACGAATCAAGGGTTCTAGATTGACTAAATTTCTTGGGGCAACGGATCCCGTGACGGTTTTGCGTTGAACATCATGGGTTGGTGGGTCCATGGCGATAAAGGTGGAAATATTGAGCGCGCCCTCCGGTAACTCGGTTCCAACGGGAAAACCAAGCGTAATACCGTTAGCGGATGAAAACGTTTCCCAGTCCGAATCAACCTGTTTGATGTCTTCATAACGGGTGAGAGACCAGAAGCGCCCGGCGAGGTCGGTCTCATTGAAATGGACGGGATCTTCAGCACGCAAGCGGTCGAAGTATTCTTCCCAACGGTTCTCGCTAAACAATCTCGGGTTAACCGGCAGGATATCGGCTATTGGAACCTCAGCCGCTGGGGGGATGGGATTGACCTGCTCAACGCCCGCGGCGCTTGGCATGGCTTCAATAGTAGACGGGTTTTGCTGCTGCGCCATGATGGGCTCCTTATTGATGTCTAGCCTTGTGATGTGTCATGAAAGTGACCATCAAAGATCTCGTTGGCAAATCCTACAGGAATTCGCGGGGCTTGCGAATCTGCAGCCTGCGCATTTTTAGGCATGGGTTGGCTTTTAGCGCGCAACTCTTTGAGGTCATCGATGATTTAAGTAATTCAAAATATTGCGCTCGGTTACCAGATCTAGGCGACGCTCGCGTATCAACGCACCGAAAAGATCAGTCTCGGCTGGATCGACAAGCACCTCAATTGCTGCGGCTGCCGGGTTGACCCAAAAACGCTGCGGCATTATCAAGCGAGACGGCGGCGGTTTGACTTTAGGAGACGCACTCAGATGTAACTCGAAAAACAATCGCAACAAAGCGGTTCAGATCGCAACGGTGGGCCCGGTTCGTGATAATCTTCTGAGGTCAAATTGAGGAGACGCAGGATGCCAATGATTGAAAATAGTGAGTTTGAAAATAAAGTTGTTGTAATCACAGGCGCTGGCAATGGTCTGGGTCGATCGCATGCGATTGAATACGCCAAGCGAGGCGCCAAGGTTGTGGTAAATGATCTTGGGGGCAGTGTCGATGGGAGTGGCGCGGGTGACGCAGCCGATCAAGTGGTGGCAGAGCTTCAAGCAATGGGTGCTGAGGCAGTTGCTAATAAGGCGTCGGTATCGGATCCCGACGGCGCGCAAAGTATCATTCAATCTGCGCTCGATGCGTTTGGCCGCATCGATATCTTGGTGAACAACGCGGGCATTTTAAGGGATCGGTCCTTTAAGAAAATGACACTTTCTGATTGGGATCTGGTTCTACAAGTCCATTTGTCCGGCACCGCCTATGTTACTCGGGCCGCATGGCCACATATGAATGAACAAGGCTATGGCCGGATTGTTTTAACCAGTTCCAGTTCTGGGATCTACGGTAATTTTGGTCAAGCCAACTATGGTGCAGCTAAAATGGGCATGCTGGGCTTAATGAACGTTCTAGCGCTTGAAGGCGCTAAAAATAATGTCCGGGTCAATACGTTAGCGCCGGCTGCTGCAACGCGAATGATTTCAACCATCCCAGGTCGAGATATCGATCCAGATAGCCCGCCGCCAGAGTCGGCGCCAAAGCTTGTTAGTCCCGCGGTGTTGTTTATGACCAGCGATGAGGCGCCCACTGGTGCCGTGATTAATGCCGGTGGTGGCCGATATTATCGGGCTCAAATTTTTGTGAATGATCCGATCGATTTAGGGGTTGAGGCTTCCTTCGAAGACTTAATGGCCAATACTGAGTCGTTGATGGATATGAGTCAGGCCAAGCCAAAGACGGGCGGCGTTTAGCCCGGGAAGGATACCCGCCATCGGTGACGATGGTTGCACGCTGAAAGGCCGCGGCGGCCGTTTATGTCATGGCGAGTCGTCCATCGGAGTGATGGACGACTCATATAAGCGCAAGGGCTGCACCGGTCGTCATTAAGGGCTGACCCAAAGTTGGTTTCTACAGAAGGTCTCATAAAACGGTGGTCCAGCAAGGCATCGGGCCGGCCGTGTTTGCCAGCACACTTTGAGCGGATCGCATTAGAAAGGGCGGTAATGATATGACCTGGAAACGACGAACCTTGGCTGTTTTATGCTTCGCTGTAATGGCCTTGGGCTTTTATGCGAACGGCGGGGTTTACGTTACGCCACAGAATATTATTGTATTGCTCGCCTTTTTTGGGCCCCTCACAATTTTAGGGTTGTATTGTCGCTTGGGTCTCAAGATGCCCTTAGCGCTCTTTTTCAGGTTTGTGCCGTTACCGTTTGGCCTGTTGCTCTCCGCTTTTTTCATATCCGTTGGATTGCGTTATGAACATCCCTTTGTTTTGGGTGGCTTAATTGCCGCGCTTGCTGGGGGGTGCTTAGCGACGGTGGGCATTAACCTTAAAATCGAAGCGGTACGGATGTTTGCAAGGCCAAGGGCGATATCCTTGGTGGCGGTACTCGGGCTTGCGCTGCTCATGCCACTGGGAATCGTTTTGTGGTCTGTGGAGAGCGCGGCGTTGAGACATTTTTGGTCGCCAATTAATCTTGGAATCGCGGTCGCGGCCTTCGGAACCCTTTATTTCGCGATAGAGTCTAAACAGTCGCCCCTTGATCGGGCGCAGTCGGCCAGCTTGAATGCGGTCTTGTTAATCACGGGTTTTTTGGTCTATGAGTATTTTGTGGGTCTCGCGCGGGTCGAATTTTCTGAATGGACCGCCATTTTAACCGCGCAGAACGTATTGACCCTAGTGACAGCATTTTTGATTTACTTTGTGGTGGTCTTCCTGTCGATCTGTCACAACCAAATTCATCAGCTGCCGACGCGGCATTGGCATTTGGTTGAAACCTTTTTGTTCTTTGTGTTTATGGTGATTGCGCCGGAAAGTATTTTAGAACTCGAGGTTGATCAGATGAGCCAAGATGATCTCGATGAAATCAGTTTGAGGGAGTAGCGCAAGGTTGATCTTTGCCTCCTGCGGCGGGATGTTGACGGACTACTTTGCACAGCTTGAATGAGGCGCTGGCTCATTTGCGCTAATATCGGATCAATCTGCTAGCCCAAGGCGATCAAGCGCACGCTGTCTTCAATAAAAAAGGCAAAACCGCCATCTTAATAATATCGATACAACTTAATTCAGGTTAAGGAGAAACCCGCAATGTCGAAAAAGACCTATATCCATCTAGAGGATAGTGAAGCAGCTGTGCTGCAAGTCGCCTCGCGCATTTATGCCGCTTACCTCACCAGTATGGAGCTGACCGACCGCACGAACCACACCGCTTTAATGCGCCAAGCCATCGAGTCAGCAATTGAGATGGCCGAGATGGCGGATGAGATGGTGATTTCAGATTTAGAGCGCCGATAATCGGGCTGTGTTAGCGCTCGGCTATGCCGAGCAGGCCCGACGTCGATTCAACGAGTGTCAGGGGCTCAGACGCAGTCAACTGGGTCATTTTAGGCTTCATCAATAGGACCTGCTGGCGGGTCGCTGGCCGCGAAGGGAGGCGTCACAGTCCGTTTGCTTGAAGAATGCGGCGGTTTGCTTTGGGTCAAGAGGTTGTCCTCTCGGGGCCGATTGTCCGGCCGCACCGAACAACGACGGCGGTCTCAGGGCGCAAGGCTCGATCTCGCCTGAATCCCCCAATGACCATTTATTTTCGTGACGATGTACAACGACTGATATCGCCCGATCGTTTCATTGTCGGTATTTCGTCGCTCAAATTCGGTATCAATGTGCACTTTGGTGTCAGACGATAGGGTGATGGTGCGGCGCGTCCAAAGCGAATGATGCCAACCGGCGGCTTGCAATGCCGGGAAGACCGAACGATCTTGAAAGGTCGCCGCGGAGTCATAAATCATCACTTGGCTGCTGGCAAACCGAACGTGGGGGTAGTGCAAAGTCGCGGCCCAGGCTTTGATGTCTTGATCATTAAACGCAGCCATAAAACGATCCAGCGTCGCAAGCGCCATCACATCCGGGGTCTCGGCTTTGGCGAGGCCGACTGCTGGCCCCGCGATAAGCAGCACCAATAACAAGGTTTTGAGTCGCTGGAGTGGATTCATGGAGATGCCCTTAAGGTTTGATTGCGTGCCGAAGAGTGTAAAGGCCCGTGTTAAACAGTGCCATTAATAATGAATGGCCGAAAAGGTTTGATAACGCTCGCCAATGTGGCACATTAAAATTTCGATTAGGCTGTGTTTGGAGACAGCGACATGTCTAGCAACATCATTTCGTTTGAGGGCTCAAAAGATTCCCATATCGAAGCAAAAAAGCGTGAAAAATTTGAGGCGATGAAGCAAGCGTTTCAAGTGGCGCGAGAACAAGCAAGCCCTAAAACAGTGGCCCGTAACCCGAAAAAGAAAGGTAATAAGCCCAAAAAGAAACGATAAGGGCTAAAGATTGCCGAGCGCAAACGGAAATGCGCTCGATTTCTTACACAAAGGACGCAGCGTGGCAAAATCGCATCTGCAATCCAAGCCTCGCACCTTGATTGATCGCTTGATCACAGAGCTTGAGCTAATGGTTATTGTGTCGCTTGGTTATGCGGGCGCTATGGCGATCGTGAAATATGGGGTCAAGCTCATTCAAGATGGTCTTTATGATCACCCGCTTCTGGCCTTTACCAGCCTGGTTTTTTTACCCCACGGCATTAGAATTCTTGCGGCGTTTTTGGTTGGGGCGCGATCCATTATGCCATTGACGATCGGCGCTCTGCTGAGCAATTCTCTGGGGTTAGATGGCGGTATCTATCCTTTGTGGAGCCTGATTCCGGGCGTCGTTTGCGGTTATTTGGCATTTAAAGTTTTTGAGTTACTCGGCGTTGAATTCAAGCCGGGGCTTGGGTCAGCACGACAGTGGCGAGGCCTCGTTCTGGTGAGTTTTGTCGCGGCGATCATCAATGGTTTAGGCATTGTGCTGATTTTGGTGTTGAGCGGGCTGGATGAGGCTGAGGTGTTGCCGCGTCTATTTGGCTATGTGATTGGCGACACGGTTGGCGCCTTTGTATTGCTTTGGGGCATGATGCGGTTAGGACGACTTTACCGGCTCAAAATCGATGCCCAGGGGTGACCCCTTTTGAATGGCTGGGGCTTTTGATGCTTTGAGGTGTTAAATGGCTTACTGGCTCGTTAAAACGGAACCTACGGACGGCGGTCTTTTAGCCTTTCAGGCAGCAGGGCCTGCAAGGCTCGTCTGGGATGGCGTACGAAACTATCAGGCGCGAAACTTTTTGCGTGCGATGGATTTGAAGGATGAGGTGCTGCTGTATCATGCCAGTTGCGCGGAGATTGGGGTCGTTGCGCAATTGAAAGTGGCGCGCAAGCCCTATCCAGACCCTTTACAATTTGACCCAAAATCGCCTTACTTTGATGCCTCATCGAACCAATGCCAACCGCGCTGGACCGCCGTAGACCTAGCGCTGGTGCGCGCTTTCCCGAAAGTGGTTCCCTTGACGACGTTAAAACGGACGCCTGCGTTTGAAGGCTCGCCCCTCACCCGAAAAGGCAGCCGGCTGTCAGTCCTGCCGATTAACAAGGATCAGTGGCGCGCCGTTATGGCCTTGGCGGGTGTTTAAGCGCGATCATCGCTTATGACGGCTTTCGATTCGTTCGCCGCCGCGCCATAAATGCCCTTTGCCATAAGTGAGGTTTCTTGGTTTCGGCGGTGTTGATAGATTGCTGCCCTGATTTCGTGCGCGGCTTGATTCAAAGGGTCGGACTGCACCGCGAGTTCAACGAGATGACACGCCAGCCGGATATCGCGTGTCATAAGCGTTGAGGCGCGCTCTGCTAAGGCAAGGGTGCCGCCTGCGAGGCTTGCAAGTTCAGCCGCCAATACCTGGTCGGGCGCTGGCTTGAGCCGCGCGGGGTTGCCGTCATACCAGCCGCCATACAATCGCCAAATATTACGGATAATAAATTCTGGCTCATCGTAAGTGGGTCTTAGGTAGGGTTTCTCAAGGATCGAAGGGTCCAGGTGCACCTCCTGAAGGATGTCGTCTAACTTGGCGCCTTCGTTCATCCTTTGAAGGGTTTCTTGAACCAGGTACTCAAGGGCTGATGCGACGTCCGTCAGCACAAGTTGTATTCGGTCTGCGCCCGCGATCGGTAGACCGTGCGCGGGTAGCAAAAGCTCGGCACCCTTGCTGGCCATATCTCGTAAGGCACGTGCCCATTCCATCGGGTATCGTTGTACTTTCTGAGGGTTGCCGGCATTCGGAAAGCACCAGATAAAAAAGTCACCGGAACAGATCGCCTTGTGGGCTGGAATCCAGCCCCAGGTATGATCATCCGTTTCGCCCTTCTCATGATTCAGCTCCACAGTGAGCCCGCCAACATCCAGGGTCATCTTGTCTCGATAGGTAATGTCCGGCGCCTCTGCGGTATTGGGTAAGAACGCGTTGTCGCTAGTGATATCGTAACCGCGGCGGGAAAACTGACCGAATTGCCGGCGATTGATCGTGGCGTTGTAGCCATCGGTTAGGTGGTAGCGGTCCATGCGCGGTTTAATGTTCTCATGACCGACGAGCGTCGGCCTGGCATGACCGTGTGCTCTTGCGCTCTCCATAAAGGCGCCGCAGCCCCCAACGTGATCCAGATGGCCATGGGTATAGACCAAGGTGTGAAATGGCGCTTGTCGCCAGTTACGAATAGCGGACACAACCCGTTCGCCGCCTTGCACACTCGAGGTATCGAATCCGAGCAGGCCGTCATCGGTTTCGAATAAAACGCAGTGTGAAAAGGCCTCAACCAATGCAACGCGATCGGTAATCGAGGACAGTTGAAAATTGATGCGATTGACCGGGCCTGTGCCGTCGGGGTCGGTGGTGCCGTCAAGGATGCCGGCGGAGAGTTCGAGTAATTGAGACATGCCTAGTTCCTGAAGTAAAAAGGGTTGGGTTGTGCAAGGCTAAGCGCGCGCCTTGGTGGTTAAGGTTTGTTATTGGTTTTGCCCAATCGATACCCTGGGCGCTGGTGCATTCGATAACGGTAGGCGTGGCAATGCGCTGGTAAGGCAATACCAACCGCGTCTGCCCAATCTAAGATCGTCGTAAGCAGGATATCGAGTTCTGAAAAGCAGTGCCCCCAAACAAACTCGGCAAGTTCAGAGGCTGAGAATCCCTCACCCAGCATTTTACAGAAGTAGGCTTTAGCACTAATGACAGCATTGGGCGCCTCGCCATAGATCGACGCGAGATCAAGATGCCGCCGGACAATATAAAGGCTGGTTGCGTCGAGCTCCATGAGCATAAAGGAGGCGAGTTCATCGAAGCGTGCAACGCTCTCTGGACTTAATTGGGTCTCATCGGTTGAGAGCCCTCCGAACGTTCGACGAAGGTATCGAGCAATGGCAAAACTCTCTGAGATAATGAGATCACCGTGGACCAGAACGGGAATCTTCCCTTTCGGGTTGATCGCTTTATAGGCCTCGGTTTGGGTTTCGCCCGTTCTCGGCCCAACTTTTCTATTGTCGTATTCGAGGTTGAGCTCGGCGAGCATCCAGTGCACGCGCAGCGTCCGGCTGGTGCCGGCGCCCCAAACGATGAGCTCAGGTTGCCGAGACATAACCTGATGCTTTCGATCGAATGAGCTGTCCACACCGGTAATAATGATAGATTCCCCATGCGATCATGACCAGGGTGGTCATCAGGCCATAACGTAAGCCGTCCTGGCCATAGTCGGTTGCGAAATAGTCACTGAAAAACCCCACGCTGAATGGGCCCAAACCGAGGCCGATGATGTTGGTGATAAAAAGGTTGATGGCCGCTGCAACCGATCGCATCTCAACCGGGGTTTGATTCTGAATCAGCGCAAATCCTGGCGCCACATAGACTGTCCCGAGCATCGCTGGAATGATGTAAGCCGCAATCGCGCCCATCGGGGTCTCGGCGGTAAACGAAAGATATAAAAGCGGTGCTGCAATTAAGTTGGCAATCGCGACGATCCAAGGAAGCCAATGCTCGCCATGACGTGCGGACAAAAAGTCTGCAAGCCGCCCGCCTAGGTAAATACCGAGGGCGCCGCCCAAGCCAATCATCAGCGCGAGGTAGCTGCCGACTTCGCCAGTGCCCATCTCATGGATCCGAACCAGGTAGATCGGAATCCAGATGATGGACGCATAACCGGTAAAAGTAATCAGGGCGCCGGCTGCAACCACGTGTCGCAGGACTTTGTTCCGCCACATAAACCGCACAACTTCCCAAAATCCTGGCGGGATCACTGGGCTGGTCTTGGCCTCCGAATAACCCCGGGGCGGCTCGATCACGGTAAATCGGACCAGGGCAGCCAGCAGGATGCCTGGCAGGCCGACAACCACAAATGCGGTCCGCCAGCCAAACCACTCATTGATCCAGCCCCCAAGCAGGAACCCAAGCAGGATGCCCCAGTTGATGCCGGTGCCAAAGATCGCCATAGCGGTTGCGCGTTGTGCGGGCGGGTATAGGTCCGCAATCATAGAATGCGACGGTGGGTTCGAGCCCGCCTCACCCACCCCGACCCCAATTCTAAACAACAGTAGTTGCGTAAAGTTCGCGGCTGCCCCACAAAGGGCCGTCATGAGACTCCACAGAAAGACGGAAAAAGAAATGAGGTTGCGGCGATTGTGGCGATCTGCCCACATCGCCATCGGCATGCCGAGGGTTGCATAAAAGACGGCGAACATGATGCCGGTTAACAGGCCCAGTTGGGTATCGCTGATGAGCAAGGACTCTTTGATGGGCTGCCCTAAAATCCCCATGATTTGGCGGTCGATGTGGCTAGAGGTGAAGACCAATACCAAGACAAACAAAGTATATCGTCTCTGGCGGTCTGGAATCGGTGGGTGCATAGTGTGGAACACCTTATTTTGGGCAGTGAAGGGCTTTTAAAATAAACGCATAATGACGGTACCGTTATTGCGCTTTAAAAGAAAGCCTTCGAGATGTCGGTCGAAAAAACCGGTTGATATTGGCGAATGACCCAATGGTTCCAGGTGGCTGGGCGCGTTTGTCATTGCGGCAACAGTGCGCCATAAAACGAGTGAGTTCAGAAATCGAGGGCTCGTGGGCGTCAAGCGCTCAATCTTCGGGATAGGACAATCGGCGAGGTAGCGGCTTTAAAAAAGATAGGAGACAGGGCATGACGAATAAACCATCAACCGAGCCGTCGCTGAGCGGACATCGAGGCCAGCATTTGATCTCGGCGCAGCAACTCAGTGCGCGTCTGGGCGAATCAAGCCTGAGAGTGATCGACGTCACGACGCACTTAAAAGTACTGCCTTCAGGAGATTTTAGCGGTGTCTCGGGACGAGCCGACTATGAAGCAGGTCATATTCCTTCCGCCGTGTATCTTGATCTACAAAATGACTTGTCGGATAACACGTCACCTTTTCGGTTTACGGTGCCGAGTGTTGCGCAGTTTGAATCGGCAATGCAGCTTGCTGGGGTTTCTGACACGGATACGGTTGTGGTGTATGCGGCGAATCATCCCATGTGGGCTTGCCGAGTTTGGTGGTTGTTCAAGGTTTTTGGCCATCATCAGGTGTTGGTGTTAGATGGCGGTTTGCCTGCTTGGCAGGCCTTGGGACTGGCGCTGTCAACGGCCATAGAGCCCGTTCCAACAACCGCCTATGCTGCGCGTTATCAGGCAGAGCAAGTGATCGATGGCGATACATTAGCGGGGCAGTTACCCAATTCGCAACTGTGCTTGCTGAATGCCTTGTCTAAGCAACAGTTCGACGGTGTTGGCCCGCACTACGGCCGGCCAGGTCACATTCAGGGCTCGGTCAGTACGCCCTACAGTGATTTTTTGAATGATCGATTTTGCTTTGAAGAAGCCAGCGCCCTGCAGCGGATTTTTGAAGCAGCAGGGGTCACCCCGGACAAAACGGTTGCCACCTATTGCGGCGGCGGGATCGCGGCCGCAATCCCCATCTTTGCGCTCGCTCTGCTGGGACGAACCGAAAACATCATGCTGTATGATCATTCCTTGTCGGAGTGGGCCGCGCGGGATGAATGGCCAATGACCACAACGACTGCGCCGAAGGCCGGGGCATAACCTTCGCGCCCGACAATCGTTTTGATACCTCGGTAATGCCGCGCTTTGATCAAGTGGGCCTGGGTGCCAGTTCGGCACGGTTGGGCCTGTGTTTGTCCAGGATGGTTACGTGGATTGCCATGCCGCAGGTTTGGCGCGATCCGCGCTCATGTGCATTGAGTCAAAAGCTCGGGTCTGAATCCAAGGTTATGCCAAATACCGGCTGGACGTTGTTGATTAGACTCAGATAATCAACAACGATGCCGCGGGCATGCTTTCGATCCTCTGGTAACAAGTAGGGGCTATCAATTCCGATCACGGGCATACCGGCCGCTTTTGCGGCGAGAAATCCCGTCACGGCATCTTCAAATACGAGGCAATCTGCACGCTCAACGCCGATTTTTTCGGCTGTTTTTAAGAAAATTTCGGGCGCCGGTTTGCTTTCTTTGACCTCATCACCGCAGACCGTGATGGCGACCGCTTGCAGCCACGGTTTGGTTGAGCGCTTGAGCTCAAAAAGCGCTCGACTCGAACTCGTTGCGATGCCAAAGGGAATGCCCTGCTCGGTTAACAGGGTCAGGAACGCTTCCGCGCCAGCGATGGCCGCAGCGTTTGGGAACAGGTCATTTAAATAGTGCGCCCGCTGATCGAGAAAAGCCTGGGGCGTCAGCGCAAGGCCGTAGTGCTCAACCGTCATCAAAGCGGACTGTAAGGCTTGTCGACCCACGATCGTGCGTTTGAATTCAAGCGTAAAGGTGATGCCAAAAGGATCCAGTACCTTCTGGGTTGCAAGGGTGTAAAGTGGCTCGGTGTCGAGCAGGGTCCCATCCAGGTCAAATAAAATGGCTCTGGGCTCAAAATAAACAGACATACTGCGACTCCTAGCGCGAACAACCTTGCACAGAGTGTTGATGTGCTTTTGGGCGCAGGGACGCCCTGGTCGTTGGGTATTGCCGGGCATTGTACCTAGGAGGATCTGTGCGGGAAACAGGTTTAGCCTAAAAGGGCATTGCACGCGCAATCAATGCGAACTGTTTCCAAGTCCGGTTGATGCGGTCGGTAAACGCGATGCTGTTTGAGGCGCGTGAATGTTAAAAAAATCCCAAAGCGCTGGATCATTTTTTGATTTGTGTTGTCTGTAAGATCGGGCGAATCATTACGGTTCAGGACCGGTGGGGATTGATAACACAACCGATCGTCGCAATAGTGATTGGGTAATAAGGGTTGAGCATGAGGCGCCGCGCAATAAAGTTTAAGGAAGCAGGGAGTGTGTTTTGATTGAGGTTGAAAATCTGACAAAACAGTTTGGGTCGATGACGGTGGTCAAGGATTTAAGCTTTGAATTAGGCGCTGGTTCGGTTCTGGGCTTTCTAGGGCCGAATGGCGCGGGTAAATCAACAACCATGAAAATGATTACGGGATTTCTAACGCCTTCTTCAGGCTCGGTCCGCATTCAAGGTTATGACATTGCAAATCACCGTCAAGCGGCCCAGGCGGAGATGGGTTACCTGCCAGAGGGCGCGCCCAGTTACGAGGAGATGACGGTGGCGGCCTTTTTGAAGTTCATTGCAGAAATCAGAGGTGCTCGGGGCGCACTGATTCGGCAATGGGTGGACCGAGTGACCGATACCGTCTCGCTCAGAGCGGTTCTGCATCAGCGAATCGAAACCTTATCGAAGGGTTATAAACGTCGAGTGGGGCTCGCCCAGGCTTTGATCCATGATCCCAGTATCTTGATTTTAGATGAGCCAACCGACGGGCTTGATCCAAACCAAAAACATCAGGTTCGGCAAATGATCTTGGATCTCTCGGATCAAAAAATTGTCATCATCTCAACCCATATTTTAGAAGAAGTTTCGGCAGTCTGTTCAAGGGCGATGATTATTAACGCAGGAGAGATTGTCCTGGATGATACGCCCGAAGGACTTTGCCAACGTGCCGAAGGGCATCTCTCGGTCAGCTTGCGGATCAACGGGGTGAGTGATGAGGCCCTGAGTCAGGCCTGTTCTCAGTTGCCACAATGCGGTCGAGTGGCATTGATTAATGGCGGTGGCGTTCGGGTTTACCCGGCTGAGGCATTGAAAGGCCCATTGGCGGCGCTGCAGGCATTGATGAAAGCCAATCACTGGCAGCCTGAATGGATTCAACAGCATGAGGGACAACTCGATGAGGTTTTCCGCAGCGCAACAGGAGGACGCTTGCAATGAAAAACATCACCACTATTTTAAACCGCGAATTCGCCAGTTACTTTACGACGCCGGTCGCCTATGTCTTTATCTTGGTGTTTTTGGTTTTATCGAGCGCCTTTACGTTTTACCTCGGCCAGTTTTATGAACGCGGCCAAGCTGACTTGCTACCTTTTTTCAACTTCCATCCTTGGCTGTACCTGTTTTTGGTCCCGGCGGTCTCCATGCGGCTGTGGTCGGAGGAGCGGGCATCCGGTTCGATTGAACTCTTGCTGACCTTACCGATCACGTTGTGGGATGCAATCCTCGGCAAGTTTTTGGCCGCTTGGCTGTTTACAGGGCTTGCGCTGCTGGGCACCTTCCCGCTATGGCTGTCGGTTAACTACTTAGGAGAACCTGATAATGGCGCGATCGCTGCAAGCTATGTCGGTAGTTGGTTTATGGCGGGCGCTTTTTTGGCAGTGGGGTGCTGCCTTTCCGCGCTAACAAAAAGCCAGATCGTTGCCTTTATTCTGACCGGTACGGTCTGTTTACTGTTGGTGCTTGCGGGTTTCCCGTTGGTGCTCAACTTTTTCCAAGATTGGGTGCCGGCTTTGATCTTGGATCTGATTGCCGGTCTCAGCGTGATTGCACACTTTATGGCGATCTCAAAAGGCGTCTTAGCGTTGACGGACGTGATTTATTTTATTGCGATGATCGGGCTTTGGTTGACCTTGACGCGGCTGGTTCTGCAAGCCAAAGCAGCAGATTAAGGAGGGCTTATGAACTCAAATTTAAAACAGTTATCCACCGCGGTCGTCGCAGTTTTGGTGTTTGCACTACTGCTCTTATTTAGCAGCGCCTTCTTCAAAGGGCTTCGCTTGGATATGACCGAACACAAATTGTTTACCTTATCCAGCGGTAGCCAGCGCATCATTGAATCAATTGAAGAACCCATTCATTTGTACTACTTCTTTTCTGAAGAGAGCAGTCGCGAATTAACGCAACTGAGAACCTATGCCGACCGAGTTGAGGCGCTGCTGGATGAGTATGTGTCATTAAGCAATGGTCAATTGATCTTGACCCAGATCGACCCAATGCCCTTTTCTGAAGCGGAGGACCAAGCGGATGGGTTTGGTCTGCAAAAGGTCCCAGTGGGTAGCGCTGGAGAGGTTTTGTATTTCGGATTGGTTGGCAGCAATGCGCTGGACAACACGGAAGTGATTGGCTTTTTTCAGCCGGACCGGGAAACCTTTTTAGAATATGAAATAAGCCAACTGCTGTTCAGGTTGATTCAGATAGAGAAGCCGAAAATTGGTTTGATATCATCCCTACCCGTTCGGGATCGAGTCAACCCAGAAACCTTTAGATCAGAGCCAGGCTGGCAAGCCCTCGGTGAGCTAGAAAGGAACTTTGAGATTGTCGATATTGCCGAGGATGCCGAGACCATTGATTCAGGTGTGAGCCTTTTGTTAATGATCCATCCTAAAACCGTGCCCGATGCGCTTCAGGCAGCCATTCGAGCGTTCTTGATGCGACAGGGCGCGATCATTGCCTTTGTTGATCCCTTGGCGGAGATGGATCAGGCCGCACCGTCGCCGATGATGCCGACCTTACCCCAAGGCCAAGCCTCCGATTTGAATTGGTTAACCGAGGATTGGGGCGTTGCGCTCCGGGCTCAGCAGATTGTTGGTGACGCGCAATTGGCGCTCAGTGTTACAGGACAGAACGGAACGCCTACCCGCCACCTGGGTATATTGGGCTTAGGCCCGACAGAGTTAAATCCTTTGGAGGTCCCAACGGCCAGTTTGGAAAGCATCAATGTGGCGAGCGCAGGCCTGATTGATGTGTTTGAACCAAAGCTTACGGTGACGCCGCTGTTGTCCTCGTCAATTTATGCTGGCGGCATGGATGCGGCGCAGTTCCAGGTTATGCGGGATCCAAGTGACCTTCAGAAAACGTTTGTGCCCGGAAGTGAGGCGGTGTCGATCGCGGTCGCGCTCAGTGGTGTCTTACCGGCCTCAGCGGTCCTCGCGGATCCCACTGCAGGCGCGGCGCCGGTCGGTATTAACCTTATTTTGGTGAGCGATACGGATGTCTTGTCCGACCGACTCTGGGTGCAGGTTCAGAACTTTTTTGGTGAGCCGATCGCGACCGCATGGGCGGACAATGGGAGTTTTTTGGTGAACTCGGTAGAACATCTTGCGGGCAGTGCTGATTTAATCAGCATTCGAAGTCGAGGCCGTTATAGCCGTCCATTTGATGTGGTTCAGGATTTAAAACGCGGCGCTGAGGCGCGTTATTCACAGAGCGCAGCGTTATTGCAGGTTGAGCTGGCAGAAACAGAACAACGGTTACTTGAGCTTGAAGCGCAGAAGACGACAGATGGCTTGCTGACCTTGAGTCCGGAGCAGACCTTGGCGCTCGAGAATTTTCAAGATCAAAAATTAAGCATTCGAAAACAGTTAAGAGAAGTTCGTCATGGCTTGGATCGAGATATCCAGGGTTTGGGGGCTAACCTAAAATTGATCAATATCGCCGTCATGCCGGTTTTGTTAACGGTGTTGCTCGGGCTCTTTGTGGGACTTCGCAGGATCCGGGGTAGGGAGCTCGCCGATGCGAAATAAGATCTTAATAGTGGGCTTGTTATTCGGAATGGGGGTTGCGATTGCCTTGGATCAACGACAACGATTTGAGGCGCCTGCCATGCGTTGGTTGTACCCGGGCTTTTTGGAACGTCTGCCATCGGTGACCGGGCTTCGCCTATCAAAGGCGGGCGATGGCGTTGACCTTGTTTTTGACAATGGGACTTGGGTTGTTGCCCAACGATTTAATTATCCGGTCAATGACAAGCCATTATTTCAGTTGCTTGATCAGCTGGACCGGGCGCGCCTCATCGAGAAAAAGACCGCGCTGTCGAAACATCATGGGGCGTTGGGCTTACTTGAAGACGCCAGTGATTCAGCTTCGGTCTTAATGTTTCAAGGCGATACCCAATTGAAGCCGGTTGTGATCGGCCAACAAGCCAGTACTCGGCCAGGGACCTTTGTCCGGTTTCAATCTGATGATCAAGTCTGGCTCATTGACCAGGCGCTTGAGGTGAGCGCGGCAGCGGCCGATTGGCTCGCGCCGAGTCTACTGACGATTAACGATCAGATGATCGAATCCATTGAATTGAGCAATCCTGGTGAAGTGAAGTACCGGGTCGTTCGGGATGAGCGCGATAACTGGGTTTTAGCCGCGACCCCGGAAGGACGGGCGCTGCGTTATGACACCGTCCTCACGCCACTTGCGACAACGGTAGGACAGCTGCGCCTTCTGGATATTGCACTGCATGATCCGGCGCGCTGGGTGGGGGCGGGCTCTGCGGTGTATCAGTTGACTTCGAGCCACAGATTGACCTTAAGAACAGCCGCGGCACAAGAAGGCCATTGGTTGCGCATCGTGGTTGATTCCGATGAGGTGGACCCTTCAGATGCGAGCGATGCGACGCTTCAGGTTAAGGCGGTTGAGCCAAAGCGATCACCGGCTCTGGATCAAGTGTTAGGCCCAAGTCGTGAGGCGCTCACACGATTCGACTTTAGGATCGCAAAACGCAATTTTGATGATTTGAATCGCTCGCTCGAGCATTTCTTAAAACCTCAGGATGGGGAGGAAATTGATGGCTGAAGAGGTGTTAACAACCCAGCGTTTGAATGACGTTTTAATCTTAACCTTGAACCGCCCGGAGGCGCTGAATGCGCTTAATCCAGCGCTAATGTTGGCCATTGAAGCCTTTGGTCGATCGATGCTGAGCGACCCGGCCAGGGTGCTCGTGATACGCGGCGCTGGACGTCATTTCTGCGCCGGTGCTGATTTGAAAGCACCAGCCTCAGACGCGTCTTTGGTTCAGCGACGGCGGGACGCGCAACTCGGCGGCCGCATGCTGCGCGCCATTATTGATATCCCCCAAGTGACCATTGCGGCGGTGCACGGCGCGGCTCTGGGGGGCGGGCTTTGTATTCCAACCGCCTGCGATTTCAGAATTGCTGCCGACACGGCGATAGGTGGCTACCCAGAAGTGAACCTGGGCATGAATTTAATGTGGCAATCTGTTGGACTTTGCACGCGATTGGTCGGGCCTGCACGGGCGAAGCGAATGATTATGTTAGGCGAGCGATTGGATGCGCAAACGCTTTTAAGCTGGGGGCTTTGGGATGAAGCGGTGCCGGAAGAACAACTGATGCCTCGAGCACAGGCGTTGGCGGACCGTTACGCGGCGCAACCGCCGATTGCGGTTCAAATGATAAAGCAGACCATTAACCAGATTTCAGGCGCCTTAGATCAGGCCATTTTGCACATGGATGCCGATCAGAATTTATTGACCGGCAGCAGTCAGGATCGTGCGCTGGGCATCCAGGGCTTTTTAGCGGGCACCGCCCCGACGTTCACCGGCGACTAATCGAGCTCGATGATCGCAAGATCCTGATCTTCATCGACGGCATCACCTGGGGCGACCAAAATCGTTTGAATGCGCCCGGAAACAGTGCTCTCGACCGGAATTTCCATTTTCATAGACTCCAAAATCATGAGCTCTGATTCAACTTGGATGGCGTCGCCCTCAGCAAGCAGGACCTTCCAAACGGTACCAGTGATTTCTGATTTGATTCGCGCTGTGGCCATCAAGGGATCCTTTTATTGATCAAACATGATGACATGACGCGCTTCTTCGCCACTCTTGAGTGCATGGAGCGCCGTATTAACGTCTGCTAATTTGATGTGCTTTGAGATCATTTGATCGAGATGAAGCTTGCCATTCAGGTAGAAATCAACGAAGCGCGGCATATCAATTCTAAACCGGTTGGAGCCCATATTAGAGCCCTGTATTTTTTTCTCCATCAAAAAGTCAACGCCATGCAGCTCGACCATCGTGCCGACCGGAATCATGCCGATAATGGTTGCGGTGCCGCCGCTACAAAGCATCTGGAAGGCCTGCTCGGCAGTGGCCTTTAAGCCGATCGCCTCGAAAGTGTAATCGCATCCGCCTTTGGTGAGTTCAAGGACCTCACCCACGGCATTGCCTGAGCGCGCATTGATCGTATGGGTTGCGCCGACGGCTTTAGCCAATTCGAGTTTGCTGTCGACCATATCAACTGCAATTACCATGGATGCGCCCGCAATTGCAGCGCCATTAATCGCCGCGAGTCCAACACCGCCGCAGCCGATCACGGCGACAATAGAGCCCGGTTCGACGCCCGCTGTATGAAAAACGGCGCCAACGCCGGTGGTCGTGGAGCAGCCAATCAAGGCGGCTCTATCCATCGGCATATCCTCTCGAACTTTAACCAGTGCATGCTCGTGGATCAGCATCAGCTCGGCGAAGGATGACAGGTTCAGAAATTGATGAACGGTTTCTCCGCCAATGCTCAACCGAGATTCGACCTCGGGTGGCCGAGACACTTCGGGACTTTGGCATAGCGATAAATGGCCCGTCAGGCACTTATTGCAGTGCCCGCAAAAGGCCGAGAGACAGGTAATGACATGATCGCCCTTTTTAACATAGGTCACATCTTTGCCGACTTCTTCAACGACACCGGCGCTCTCATGACCTAAAATGGTCGGCAGCATGTAAGGGTATGAGCCGTCTAAAAAATGCAAATCGCTATGGCAGACCCCCGCCGCAATGGGCCGAACGAGGACCTCTCGTGGGCCAGGCTTTGAGATTTGAACTTCTTCGATCTCCATGGGCTGGTTTTGTTCTCTCAATACAGCTGCTTTCATGATGAGTCCCTAGCGTGAATAACAAACGAGGCTTAAAATTAACACAAAATGAAGGCCGTGCGGGCTGAAACTTGAGAAGTTTTGAGCCGTGGTCAGGAGGATCGATGCGGGAGGTTTTTGTAGCACTTGGGAGTAATCTTGGTGCGCCAGATCAGAATGTCTTAAGGGCCATGGCGCGTTTGGCGCAACAATTTCCGGAAGGGTTTCGGTCCTCCGAGATCTATCGCACGGAACCGGTTGATATGGCAGCTGATGCGACGGACTTTGCGAATGCGGTGGTGGCGTTTCAAAGCGGTCTGCCACTTGAAACCTTGCTGTCAAACTTACAAGCGCTTGAAGCAGCGTTTGGTCGCCCAAAAGACCATGGTAAGAACACGCCGCGGACCTTGGATCTTGATTTAATTGCCGCCGGAGATGAGACCCTTTCGACGCCTGCGCTCACCTTGCCGCATCCAAAGGTTTTGGATCGGCGCTTCGTACTCCAGCCGCTACAGGATATCGCCCCGGCATTTCGATTTCCGGGGATCAATGAGGGTTTGAGCGTTTTGATCCAGCGTGCGCCCAGTTTGGTCATCGCCCTTTGGGATTAAATGATCAATGACGATCGGTTTTCCCAATACGGCGCACGAAGTTTTGCTTTGTAGAGTTTGCCCGTGGGGTGCCTGGGTAGGACCTCGATGAATTCGATGCTTTTAGGGCACTTAATATGGGATAGGTTGGCGCGACAAAACGCGATCAGCTTTTCGGCGAGCGCGTCCGGTTCTTGGGTTTTGTAAAGCGGGTTAAGCTCAACCACAGCTTTTACCGCTTCGCCGAAATCCGCATCCGGGACGCCAAACACAGCGGCATCGAGGACAACGTCATGGCTCACGAGCAGATCTTCGATCTCTTGTGGGTAGATGTTGACGCCGCCAGAGATGATCATGAAGGACTTGCGATCTTTCAAATACAAGTAGCCGGCATCATCGAGGTATCCCATATCGCCTAATGTTGTGAAGCCTTGAGGTGATTTGGCGGCGGCGGTTTTGGCCTCGTCTTTGAAATAGCTGAAATCTGTGCCGTTTTCAAAGTAGACGCTCCCGATGGCACCAGCGGGCAAAATATTATAATCATCATCTAAAATTCGGAGGGTGCCGTGAAAGGCGCGACCGACACTGCCCGGATGGGTGAGGGACTCGGCGCTGGTGATGGCGGTTGAGCCGTTCGACTCGGTGCCCGAGTAATACTCGTACAGAATATTCCCCCACCAAGCGATCATGGCTTGCTTGACCTCAATGGGGCACGGGGCTGCTGCGTGGATGGCATATTGAAGGCTACTGAGATCCGCGCTGTCGCGAGCTGATTGGGGCAGCGCCAGCAATCGGTTGAACATGGTTGGGACCCATTGACTGTGGGTGATGCGATGCTGCTCGATCAGTCTAAGGGCCTGCTGGGCATCAAATTTCCGCATGATGACCGACGTGCCGCCTAGGCGAGAAACCATTAGGTTGTACCGTAAAGGCGCTGAGTGATAGAGCGGCGCGGTAGAGAGGTATTTTGTATTGTCATCAACGCCATGCATCTCGATGCGTTTCGCAATCAGATCGGACACTGTACCCACTGGGGATAAGGGTAGATCAAACCGCACGCCTTTCGGAAGGCCGGTCGTGCCGGAGGAATAAATCATTTCGGCGCCCTCACGCGCATCGGCCTGAGGGGTGATGGGAAAGTCTGAAATGGCCGTGTCCCAAGAAAGACTTGGACCCCGGTCAAGCGTCACCACGGTCAACTGTGGGGGTAAGGTTAAGTTTGTTTGGTCCAAAATGGATTGCTTGGTGAACAGGACGCGAGCTTCACAGTTTTCAAGGATGTAATTGACTTCCGCCGCCTGAAAGAAAGTGCTGATCGGCGTGAAGTACAGTCCCGAGCGTTGAGCGGCCCAGGCGATGGTTAAAAATCGGAGGTCATTGTCTAACAGGATGGCAATGCCATCGCGGTGCTTTAGACCCAGGCTGGATAGGAAATGCGCGGTTTGATTGGATTGCTCGTCCAATTGGCGATAGGTCGTTTGTTGGGTACCGTCGTCAGAAACAAAAGCGAGCTTGTTCGGACGCAGTTGATTGTGCAGGCCTGGATGCATCGGTCGAAATTAGTCTTTGCCACTGCCCTTGGGATTGAAGGCGGGCATCGGGAAGGGCGCAATATTGCCCTTGGCCTCGGAGATCTTTCCGACCCCTTCTTTAGCAACCTCGTCGATTCGGACGATTGAATGCATGGGGAGATAGCTGCGTTTTACGCCATCAAATTCGGCCTTTAACTTTTCTTCGCTGGGATCCACCAACATACCGGAGCGTTCCCCAAAAACCAGTTCCTCAATTTCGATGAAGCCATAAAGGTCTGATTGGTAGATTTGGCGAGCAAAGATTTCGAAAATCTGCCCCTGGTTATAGAAAATGACTTTATAGGTGGGAAAGCTAGGCATAGTTTGGACGCTCAATATTTCAATAGACCAGTGGAGTAAAGCAAGGCCTTCGCGCTTGGAGTATAGCGCGAACCTTGTGGAAATATCAGGCCTGACAAGGGATTTTTCAAGACGCTAGTGGTTCGAGACGGTCCGGAATATAATGCGGGTCCTAACCAAACGTGGTGTGAGACTTTGAGCCTTCAACCCAAATTATTTATCAAGACCCATGGCTGTCAGATGAACGAGTACGATTCTTCTAAAATGGCAGATTTGCTGGGTGCAACCGATGGGTATGTGCTGACTGATGTTGAGGCCGAAGCAGACTTATTATTGCTCAATACCTGCTCTATTCGGGAGAAGGCTCAGGAAAAAGTCTTCCATCAATTGGGTCGATGGAGAAAACTCAAAGAAGCTAAGCCATCTTTAAAAATTGGCGTCGGCGGTTGTGTTGCCAGCCAAGAAGGCAAAGCGATCCAAGTCAGAGCGCCCTATGTCGATTTAATCTTCGGGCCACAAACACTCCACCGCTTGCCGGCAATGCTGAAGACCCAGCGAGACAGCGCGCAAGCTGTGATCGATGTGAGCTTTCCGGAGATCGAGAAATTTGATCGACTGCCTGAACCCTCTGTCGACGGACCATCCGCGTTTGTTTCGATCATGGAAGGCTGTAGTAAATACTGCACATTTTGCGTGGTGCCCTACACTCGGGGTGAAGAGGTCAGTCGCCCTTTGATTGATGTCGTTCGGGAAGTCATTCAGCTCGCAGAAAAAGGGGTGCGTGAGGTCAATTTACTCGGTCAAAATGTCAACGCCTATCGCGGCAAGCTGGAAGACGATCAATTCGCGGATTTGGCGTATTTGATTGCAACCGTTGCACAGATTCCGGGGATCGATCGGATTCGCTATACAACCTCACACCCGATGGAATTTACCGACAGTTTGATTGACCTCTATGCAGAAGTGCCAGAATTGGTCAGCCACCTGCATTTGCCAGTCCAAAGTGGCTCAGATCGTATTTTGGCTCGGATGAAGCGGGGTCACACCGTCTTGGAGTACAAGTCCAAAATACGACGGCTGAGAGCAATACGGCCTGACATCAGCTTGTCTTCAGACTTTATCATTGGCTTTCCAGGAGAAACCGATGAGGATTTCGCCGCCACGATGAGCCTCATAGAAGCGCTGGGTTTTGATCATTCCTTTAGTTTTATCTTTAGCGCCCGACCGGGAACCCCGGCGGCGGAGTTGCCCGATGAGACGCCGATGGATGTAAAAAAAGAACGATTAAATATCCTGCAAGCTCGGATTCTGCAGCATGCCATGCTGATTAGTCGGCGAATGGTGGGCACCGAGCAGGTCGTTCTGGTCACGGGCGTGTCTAAAAAGGATCCTGGGCAGCTGCAAGGTCGAACCGAAAATAATCGGGTCGTGAATTTTAGATCGGATGATGCCGCACTCATTGGCGGGTTTAGTCGGATCAATGTGACCGAGGCCTTACCCAACTCCCTGCGCGGAGACTGGGTCAGTGCACTCGATACAGGCATGATCCTTTGAGTCGTCAGCCGGTTGCAGAGGTCAATGTTGATGCCAGCGTGGCGAAAGTCATAAAGCTTGAACCCAATAATTCTGATCATTTGTCCGCGCTGTGTGGGCCTTTTGATAAAAACCTTCGGCAGATTGAGTCCCGCTTAGACGTCAAAATTAAGAACCGTGGACACGAATTCGAGATTCTTGGGGACAATAAGACGGTTGTTGCGACCCTCGAGTTACTCAAGCAATTGTATCGAGAAGTGATCAACGGCGGCGAGTTGAGCCCTGAGACGCTTCATTTATTTCTGCAGGAGTCGGGTATCGAGGCGATTACGGAGGGCCAAGACCCGTCCGTTCAACTGATCAAGACCCGAAAGAAATCGATTAAACCCCGAGGGGATAATCAGAATGTCTATGTCAGTGCCATCCGAACCCATGACATCAATTTTGGTATTGGGCCGGCCGGTACGGGGAAAACGTTTTTGGCGGTGGCCTGTGCTGTCGAGGCTTTCGAGCAGGAACGAGTGGGGCGGATACTGCTGGTTCGTCCGGCGGTTGAGGCGGGGGAGAAGTTGGGCTTTCTGCCGGGCGATTTAAGCCAGAAGATCGATCCTTACCTCAGGCCCTTGTATGACGCGCTGTACGAGTTATTCGGGTTTGAGCGGGTTGAGAAGTTAATTGAGAAGGGTTTTATTGAGGTTGCGCCGCTGGCGTATATGCGCGGCAGAACGCTGAATGATTCTTTTATTATTCTAGACGAGAGCCAGAATACAACGGTTGAGCAAATGAAAATGTTCCTGACGCGGATTGGATTTGGCTCGACCGTAGTGGTCACCGGTGATGTGACACAGGTGGATCTACCGCCTCGAACCCAATCCGGACTCAAACACGTAATGCGGGTGTTAGATGGTGTTAAAGGCTTATCTTTTACGCACTTTTCCTCTCGAGACGTTGTGCGACATCCATTGGTTCAAAGGATTGTCGAAGCCTATCAAGCCTTTGAAGATCGCGATTAAACCGTAGCCAGGCTCAAAGCATGATGCCCCTTCAAATCGATTTTCAGCAAAATGCGCTTTGTCCGGCGGATATTGCCTGTGATGCGGCACTGCCCTTGATTCAAACGATGATGGCATCGACTTGGCAACAAGCTGTGGCCCAAGGCAGGGCTTTGAGTCTTCCCCAGGCCCAGCAGTTCAGAGTCTGTATCCGATTTGTTGATCTGGCCGAATCACGCGCTTTAAATCAAAGCTACCGAGGACGCGATTACCCGACCAATGTGTTGTCGTTTACAACCAATATGCTGGATGAAGCCCATTGTCTAGATCTCGGCGACTTGGTGATTTGCGGGGCCTGTTTAGTTCAGGAGGCGGCAGACCAAGGTAAAGCGGCATCCGATCATTTTTTACACTTAGTCTTGCATGGTATGCTGCACTTGATTGGGTATGATCACGAATTCGAAGCTGATGCAGAGACAATGGAATCGCTAGAAGTGGCCGTTTTAAAAGAAGTTGGCGTTCAAGATCCGTATGAGGTGATTGTCGATGAGTGAAAGCGACTCGAAAACTGAAAAAAGCCGCTCTTGGTTAGAACGCCTATCGATGGCGTTGACCGGTGAGCCCAGCAGTCGAGCCGAGTTGCTTGAAGTGTTGCGTGCCTCTGAGCAACGGGAATTGCTCGATGCCGAAGCCCTATCTATTATTGAAGGCGCATTGACGGTCTCTGATTTAAAGGCCCGCGAGATTATGGTGCCAAGGTCTCAGGTGGTTTTTTTTAGGATAGACCAAACCGCTGGCGAGATCCTAACCGGGGTCATTGAAAGTGGGCACTCTAGATTCCCCGTCCTTGGGGATGGCAATGACGATGTGCTGGGCGTTTTGCTGGCAAAAGACATGCTGTTTTTAGCGCATCCTGACCGCTCGGAACGATTTAACCTTCGGGAGCTTTTGAGACCTTCCCCGGGTATCCCGGAGAGTAAACGTCTGAATGTGTTGCTCCAAGAATTTAAAGCCAATCGAAACCACCTTGCGGTTGTCTATGATGAATATGGCAGCATGAGTGGGATTATCACCATTGAGGATGTGCTCGAACAAATCGTCGGCGATATCGAAGATGAGTTTGATTATGATGAAGACGACTTCATCAAGCAGCATGTGGATGGCACCTATACCGTCAAAGCGTTGACCACCATCGATGATTTTAATCGCGCGTTCGGCAGCGAATTTGATGACGATGAGTTTGATACCATTGGTGGTCTGATGATGAATCGAATTGGCCGGCTGCCGAACCGTGATGATCAGGTGGTCATCGAAGGCTTTGAGTTCAGAGTGCTCAATGCGGACAATCGGAGAATCCATTTGCTCCAGGTTGCTCGCCGCAGCACAGATTAAGTTGACCGGACTCGGATTTAAGGCCGCTTGGCTCATTTGCGTGCTCGCCGGTAGTGTGCTGGTTGGCAGTTTTGCGCCCTTCGGATACTGGCCGCTGTCTTTGATCAGTTTGGTGGCGTTTTGCGCGGTCAGCACAGGCTTTAAAGGACACCGACTCGCAGCCCTTCACTACGGCTTTGCCCTGGGGCTCTTTGGCGCTGGGGTTGCTTGGATCTACGTCAGTATCCACACCTATGGCGGCGCCTCGAGCTTACTGGCGGGCGGTCTAACCGGGTTGTTTATCTTATTGTGGTCTTTAACCTTCATACCGCAAGGCTATGTCTTGTCCTACTTGCGCGATCGGGGTGGCTGGCCGAATGCGCCTTGGATGGCGATGACCTGGGTTCTGGGTGAGTGGTTTCGAGGTTGGTTCCTGACGGGCTTTCCCTGGCTCTATGTCGGTTACGCCCACACGGGAACCTGGGCGGGGCATTGGGCGCCTATTGGTGGCGTGCTGCTCGTGGGCTTTGTCGTGGTGCTCCTCGCGGAGCTTTTGGTTCGACAGTGGCGTGCGCCGAATCATTGGAAACCGGTGGTTGTGACGGGATTATTCGCGCTGTCATTCAGCGTTGGCAGTCTTGAATTCGTCGATCGAGCCGGGAGCCTCAAGGTTGCTGGGATCCAAGCGAACCTTGATCAGCACACAAAGTGGCAACCGGAACAGTTCTTGAGCAACCTGAATGCCCACACTCGGCTCATGGTCGATTTGCCAGAAGTTGATTTGGTGGTTTGGTCGGAAGCCTCTTTCACTCGTTTTGCGCACCAGGGACAAGCGTCGTTGCAGCAGCTGAAAGATTGGGCCGATGCCGCGGGGGTGGGCCTGATTGTTGGCCTGCCGAGGGCGGATGAGACCGGTTTTTACAATACGGTGCAGGGCCTGGGCCTTGCTGAGGGCCGCTACTTGAAACGACATCTTGTGCCGTTTGGTGAATTTGTCCCGATGGCGTCTGTTTTGCGTGGGTTGATTCAGTTTTTTGATCTGCCCATGTCTCGGAATCAGCCGGGTCCAGCCGTGCAGGCGCCCATTCGGCTTGGCGCGCACGAGTTGTCCTTGTCGATTTGCTATGAGATCACGGATGCAGAGCTCGTACGCGGTACGGCGCAGGATCCAGCGCTTTTGATCACCGTCAGCAATGACACCTGGTTTGGTGCCTCAATTGGGCCAGAGCAACATTTGCAGATTGCGGCAATGCGCGCAGCGGAGCTCGCGCGTTCTGTCGTTCGGGTGACGAATAATGGGGTAACCGCTCTGATCTCAAACAAGGGTGACGTGCTGGCGCGGTTACCGAAAGATGAACCTGGCGTGATGGTGCAATCCGTCCCGCTCTTTACGGGCCAGACGCCCTATAGTCGATTTGGACAATCTCCGATCATTGCGTTGTTATTGGGGTTTATGGCGGCTTCGCTGATTTGGAATCGGCTTTAAGCGGCAAAGTTCGCCGAGACTCTGGCGCGTAAGGTAGAATATTAATTCGTTGAATAGGTGAGTGACTATGGCTTGGCAAGAGGTACCGGACGCGTATGATCCGCAGGTTTTGGAGGCCGCTGAACAGGCAAATTGGCAGTCACAAGAAACCTATAAAGTCGTCGAGCAAGCCGGTCAGGAAAAGTTTTACTGCTTGGCGATGTTCCCTTATCCCAGCGGACAGCTCCATATGGGGCATGTTCGAACCTACACATTGGGTGATGTTATTGCTCGTTTTCAACGGCTCAATGGCAAACAGGTACTGCAGCCCATGGGTTGGGATGCGTTTGGCTTGCCCGCTGAGAATGCGGCGATTAAGCATCAGGTCCCACCGTCCGATTGGACGCTAAAAAACATTGCGCACATGAAGACCCAAATGCAGCGTCTGGGCCTGGCTTATGATTGGTCTCGGGAGTTCGCAACCTGTGATCCGGAATACTACCGCTGGGAGCAGTGGTTTTTTACCAAAATGTTTGAACAGGGCCTGGTTTATAAAAAAGCAGCTTGGGTGAATTGGGATCCGGTGGATCAAACCGTCCTTGCAAACGAACAGGTGGTGGATGGTAAAGGTTGGCGCTCAGGCGCCCCGGTTGAGCGGCGACAGCTGTCTCAGTGGTTTGTCAAAATCACAGACTATGCCGAAGAGTTGTTGGGTGAGCTCGATCACCTGCCAGGCTGGCCAGACAAGATTAAGACGATGCAGCGAAACTGGATCGGTCGCTCAGAAGGCGTTGAGCTCACCTTCCCAATGCCCGAATTTGGCGGGGTCGCTGTGTACACGACGCGACCGGATACCTTACTGGGGGTTACTTACTTGGCCGTCGCGCCGCAACATCCCATAGCGTTGGCCGCAGCAAGCGCAAGTCCAGCGATTGACGCCTTTATCCAAGATGCCCAACGGGTCAAAGTTGCCGAAGCCGAAATGGCGAAGATGGAAAAGCTGGGCATTGACTCTGGTTACGTTGCAACGCATCCGCTCACTGGCGAAAGCATCCCCATTTGGGTCGCAAATTTTGTGTTGATGGAATACGGCTCTGGGGCGGTGATGTCCGTGCCGGGACATGATCAGCGAGATTGGGAATTTGCTAAAAAGTATGACTTGCCGATCAAACAGGTCATAGCGAGTCGTCCGGATGGCGCCTCAATCCTCGATCAAGCCTTGACGGATAAAAACGAATTGATCAACTCTGGTGAATTCGATGGGTTAGGGTTTGATGAGGCCTTTTCAGCGATTACAGGCGCCCTAGAAGGCAAAGGCCTGGGTGCCCGTCGGGTCAATTATAGGTTGCGAGACTGGGGGGTTTCACGACAGCGCTACTGGGGTTGTCCAATCCCATTCATCCACTGTGAGCAATGCGGTGCTGTGCCGGTCCCTGAGCAGGATCTGCCCGTCGTGTTACCCACCGATATTCAGTTTCAAGGCGTTGGATCTCCGCTCAAGACCCTGTCTGCTTGGTCTAGCGTGCCTTGCCCAAGCTGTGGCGGTCCGGGTGAGCGCGAAACCGATACATTTGATACGTTCATGGAGTCTTCTTGGTATTACGCGCGATTTATGTCGAACGATTCTGAGGCTGCAATGCTGGATGATCGGGCGAGATATTGGGGGCAAGTAGATCATTATGTGGGGGGCGAGGAGCATGCAATTCTGCATCTGCTCTACGCCCGTTTCTTTCATAAAGTCATGCGCGACCAGGGCCTGGTGCAAACCAATGAGCCGTTTACGAATCTTTTGGCGCTCGGAATGGTTTTAAAAGATGGCAGTAAGATGTCGAAGTCCGCGGGCGACGCCGGTGACCCGCAGCATCTTCTCGATCAGTTTGGTGCCGATGCGGTTCGAATGGCGATGATGTTTGCGGCGCCGCCAGAGCAAAGCTTTGAGTGGTCAGAAAATGGTGTAGAGTCGGCCTTCAAATGGCTCCGGACTCGGCTTTGGACAACGGTTGAAAACCATGTTGCCGAGGGCACAGCGGACGCTTTTGACCCGACGCGTTTGGATGAGACCGACAAAGGACTGCGACGAGTAACCCACGAAACACTGAGCAAGGCCTTTGACGATTATGGCCGGCGGCTGGCGTTCAATACGGTCGTTGCGGCTGCCATGACGCTAATGAATCATATTAATAAGTTTGACGGGCATTCCAGCGAATCTCGCGCGGTACTGCGAGAAGCGTTAAAAGCCGTTGTATTGGTTTTGTCGCCGATCACGCCTCACATCTCAAGTGCCTTGTGGCGCAGGTTAACGGGCGAAGATTTGAGCCAGGCTCAATGGATGGCAACCGATGAGCGTGCGTTGGTTAAAACCTCGATAGAACTCGTCGTTCAGATCAACGGTAAGTTACGGGCGAAGCTCGATGTGGCGGCGGATATTGATGAATCAAGTATTCGTCAAAAAGTGGCAGAGCTGCCCAATTTGACGCAATATTTTGACGGTAAACAAATCCGGAAGGTTATTTATGTGCCTGAAAAACTGATCAACTTTGTGGTGAATTGATGCGGATATTCTGGGCTGGCTGCCAAGGACTTGTACTGCTCATGCTCGCGGGCTGCGGTTATCAGCTGAGTCCGCCGGTGTCATTGCAGGGCGTTGAGGTGTCGGTTTCGGCAGGCATCGACTCTGCCGTCGGGCGTTTGCTGGATCAAGGGCCGCGTAGGAAAGGCAAGGCATCGATTCCGTCGCCGCTGTCTTTAATTATTCATGAAGAAATATACTCAAAGTTTCCCATAGCGGCTGCAGCCTTTGATGAGGCAACGGAGTTTGACGTCACGCTGCAGTGGATATTTTCGCTGAAAAATAATCGGGGTGAACGGCTGGTTGATGCCGAGCGCATCACGACGAACGCGCATCTGACAAGACACAATCAACGCTTGGTTGCCGCCAGCGAAACCGAAAGCGCTCGTCTGGTGCAAATGCGTGCTGAATTAGCGAGCCAATTACGGGACCGAATGCAACCTTGGCTTGATGTGAGCTTGTCAAAGTGACTGAACTGCAGGGGATGGACGGGTTGGGCAGGCCGCGCCAAGGATGAAAATCTATCCCGAAAAATTGGCGGCAGAACTCAAAAAAGGGCTTGCAAGGGTTTATCTGATTTCTGGGGATGAACCCTTACTGCGTCAGCAGGTGTGCGATCAGATTCGGGCAGACGCCCGCTCGGCGGGTTTTATCGAGCGAGATTTGTTCCATGTTGAAACAGGTTTCGACTGGCAAGAGCTCCATTACAGCGCGAATAGCCTGTCGTTATTTGCCGACAAGAAATTGATTGAAGTCCGTCTGAGCGCGGCAAAACAGCCAGAAAAGGCAGCGAAAGCGCTCCTGGAACTTGCAAACGTTGGTGAGGATCTCGTGGTGCTTTTGAGTTTGCCGAAGGCAGACGCAAGCGTTCAGAAATCCAAATGGTTTAAGGCCCTTGAGGCTGTTGGGGTGCTGGTTCAGGTGTGGCCGATTGAGTCAAAAGACCTGCCGCGCTGGATTGAAAACCGATTTAAAGACAAGGGCTTTCGCATTGCCCGGGATGCGGTGCTTGCGTTATCGGCTCGGGTGGAAGGCAACTTGTTGGCAGCTGTACAGGAAGTGGATCGATTGATCCTGGCGGCGCCGGCCACCGAAATCAGCCTTGAGATGGTGCAAGCAACCGTTGGCGACCATGCGCGCTATGATGTTTACCAGTGGTTGGATGCGGCCCTTGCGGGGAAGGCGGGTCGCTGTTTGCGCGTTCTCAATGGCCTGCAGGCTGAAGGCACCGAGGTCTTGTTGGTCACTGGCGTCCTGACGCGAGAACTTCGCACCTTGATTGGGATCAAAGCGCAAGCGCAGGCCGGCTCCTTGGAGGCGGCGCTGCAGAGTGCGCGTATTTGGCCTAAGCGCAAAGCCTTAATCAGTCGCGTGGTCCAGCGTCTCAGCCTCGATGACCTTCAAGCCATTCATGGGGCGGTTCGGGCAGTCGATGCCATTGTGAAAGGCGTCGAGCCAGGTGAGCCCTGGGATGTTATGGCCAATATCTCGATGCGGTTATCGGGGCACCGAATCGTTGTACCCTTCCCGAAATGAAACCCCTAGCCTGACCAAAAGAGATCCGGCGAGGTGTTTAGTTGATGTGGGTTGTGGCTTCACTGCCCCGATCAATCAAGGTGATGCCTGAAGGTTGAACGTCGAAGAGGGTGATGCTGCCATTATCTGGGCGGCAAACCAGGACCTCATCGCGTTGGGTGGCGTAGGAAACCATCGCATTGATGGCGACAAAGTGAGAAAAAATAGCGGTATCGGTTGAGCAGGCCATCAGGCATTGCGCCATATGACGTCGCCATTGCTGTAGTGCCTCGGATTGCTCGGACCATTGGCCTTGCATAACGGCTTGCAGCCACGCGCCCCGATCTTCTAAAGCAATGCCATGGCTTGGCACTTCGGCAACGCGAGAATCAATGGTTACGGCTTGTTTTAGCTGTTCAGCTATTGGCACCGCGGTTTCTTGGGCGCGTTTCAAGGGGCTCGATAACAGCGCAAGCGGCGCCTGGACCGCCAGTACGCTTGCGGCCTGCACTGCCTGGTCGCGGCCGAGATCATCGAGTCCCGGGTCAAGATCGCTCGTAAAGTTGGCAGCGGCTCGGCCATGTCGAACCATATAGACCTTTGGCATGGTAAGGCTCTCCTATCAGTGGCACTTATGGTAGCAGAGTTAAAGGTCCCGCCGTGGCAATTTAAGGGACAAATCGCTATTCTTAGAACCCTGCGGTGGGTGGCTAAAAGCAAACCCGTTGCGGTTGAACCGAACCCCTGGGGCCTCATCTGGTGCGGGGTTTACCTCAACGATTCCAAGCGGTCTGTCGTGACCGTGCGGGGTTATTACAAGGCAATAGCCGCTCAGTTTTCTAAGGTTAAAATTATGGCAAAGCAATTAGGCGCGTTGGCTGGAGACGGTATCCCAGATACGCAGGTCGCAGTGAGAGAAACCTTCGGTATAGATGTCGATCTCTTGGTTCCGGCATTTTCTCAGACCTCTGAACATGTACCGGCCATCGATGAAACCTATTTATTCAATAAGGAGACAACGCTTGCGATCTTGGCGAGCTTTGCGCACAACCGTCGCTGTATGGTGCAGGGGTTTCACGGCACCGGGAAATCGACCCACATTGAACAAGTTGCCGCGCGTCTAAATTGGCCTTGCATCCGGATCAATCTGGACTCGCATGTATCGCGCATGGACTTGGTGGGTAAAGATGCGATTGTGCTGCAGGACGGCAAGCAAATCACCGAGTTTAAGGAAGGGTTGCTGCCTTGGGCGTTGCAGCGCGCCTGTGCCATTGTTTTCGATGAATACGACGCAGGTCGGCCGGATGTGATGTTTGTAATCCAGCGCGTACTGGAAGTTGAAGGCAAGCTAACGCTGCTGGATCAGAGCCGGGTTATTAGCCCCCATCAAAGTTTTCGCCTTTTCTCGACCACCAATACCATCGGGTTGGGTGATTCAACCGGGTTGTACCACGGGACGCAGCAAATTAACCAAGGCCAGATGGATCGATGGAATATTGTGACCACCCTGAATTACCTCCCCCATGAACAAGAAGTTGAGATCGTGGCCGCGAAAAGGCCGAATCTGGATCGTAAGACCATTGGGCATATGGTGTCAGTGGCCGCGCTGACTCGGCAAGGCTTCATGAACGGCGATATCTCGATTGTGATGTCGCCTCGAACCGTGATCATGTGGGCTGAAAATGGCGAGTTGTTTGGTGATTTGGGCTTTGCTTTCAGGCTGACATTTTTGAATAAGTGTGATGAAACCGAGCGTGCAATCGTTGCTGAGTACTATCAGCGGTGCATGGGCACTGACCTGCCCGAATCGACCGCAAACGTGGTTTTAGCGGGCTGATGATCTGATGCCACCCCAGCTGGATGATGCAACAGAAGTTTTCCGTCAGGCCGTGACTGCAACGATGCGGGCTATCTCGGGCAATGATGAGCTCTCGGTGACCTTTGGTCGAGGTAAGCCGTTTATTCATGGCAATAAGGCGAGGATTCCCGTGCCGGAAGTCGGTGGCTCGCAAGCGGCGCTTGCGGCTTTGCGGGGCACGGCGGATCGGTTTGCACTGCGCACGCGATACCATGACGAAGCCCTGCACGATCAGGGCCGGCCAGCGGCCGGGGTTGCCCAAGACCTGTTTGATGCGGTGGAGGAATCCCGGATTGCAGCGATCGGCACGTATCTCATGCGCGGGGTGCAAGATAATTTGCATCACCAGCTGGATGATGCCTTGCAACAACAAGGCGCCTACGACATTACCTCAACAGAAGACGCGCCCCTTGGCCAGGCAGTCGGGTTGTTTCTCCGCGAAAAATTAATTGCCGCCGAGTTGCCAGAGTCCGCCGCGCGCGTGCTGGATCCTTGGCGGACGTATATTGAAGATCGGGTCGGTACGCAGTTAAGTGATTTCGAAGGGAAGGTCTTTGATCAGGAAGCCTTCTCAGAACTGGCGCGCAGTTTGATCGCTGATTTTGGGTTGGCCGAAGATTTTGGTCAAGATGATCAGAACGGGGATCAAGATGATACGGATGATCAGGAACAAGAGGCCGAAGCCGAGGCCGGGGACGAAGGGGCAGATCAAGACCAGGGCGCTGAAGGTGATCTTTCAGACGCCATCGAAGGCGATGTACCCGTTGATATGGATGCATCTGATTTAACAGAATCCGATGGGTCTGAAGACGACGGTGGCGCGCCGCCTGACGCTAATGCGCAAAGAAGTTGGGCGCGCCCGAAGACCTTTGAATATCAAGCCTACACGACAGAGTTTGATGAAGTGGTGTTTGCGGATCAGCTTTGTGATAGCGAAGAGTTGGATCGCCTTAGAGGCGTTCTGGATCAGCATCTGCAAAACTCTCAGATCATTATCAGTAAGCTTGCCAATCGATTACAGCGTAAATTGATGGCGCAGCAGAGCCGTGCTTGGGAGTTTGATCTTGAGGAAGGCGTACTGGATACCTCACGGCTGCCGACCATTATCATGGATCCATTTTCCTCGCTGGCGTTTAAGCAGGAAAAAGAAACTAAATTTAAAGATACGGTCGTGTCGATTTTGATCGATAGTTCTGGATCAATGCGCGGCCGATCCATTTCGATCGCGGCGATGTGTGCTGATATTTTGGGCAGAACCCTTGAGCGGTGCTCGGTTAAAGTTGAGATTTTGGGGTTCACGACCAAGGCTTGGCGGGGTGGTCAATCGCGGGAGTTGTGGTTGCAGCGCGGAAAACCGCAGCAACCCGGGCGCCTGAATGATTTGCGGCATATTATTTACAAAGCCGCGGATATGCCCTGGCGTCGTGCAAGGCGGAATTTGGGGCTGATGATGCGCGAGGAGTTGCTCAAGGAAAATATTGATGGTGAAGCGCTACTCTGGGCCTATAACCGTATTCATGGTCGACCCGAGGATCGCAAGATTTTGATGGTGATCTCGGATGGTCTGCCCGTTGATAACAGCACCCTCTTGGTCAATCCGAGTAACTTCCTGGAACAGCATTTAAAGTTCGCCATCGATCAAATTGAAAACACCGAAAGTGTTGAGCTGGTGGCGATTGGTATTGGTCATGATGTCACGCACCATTATGAGCGCGCCGTCACCATTACGGATGCAGAACAACTTGGCGATGCCATGACTGAGCAGTTGGTGGGCTTGTTTGACGAGCAAAAGCCAGGCTCACCGGTTCAAAGGCGGTAATCAGTGTCGAGAGTTATCTTGTTAAAGTTAATCGATCGTTATGGTCGTCGGTATCCTGAAGAAGCCGACGTCATTGCGTCCTTCGAGGACTTTGTTCGCAGTCATGAAAATTGCTTTGAACGCTCCCTCACGGTGGGACACGTGACAGGATCGGCCTGGATTGTAGACCAGCCCCATAAGCACTGTTTGTTGACCCACCATCGCAAACTCGACCGGTGGTTGCAGTTAGGTGGCCATGCGGACGGCGATGACGATATTGCGCGGGTTGCGACCCGGGAAGCCTATGAAGAGTCTGGTCTTGAAGCGCTGCAGCTCGTGAGTTCTGAGATTTTTGATCTGGATGTGCATTTGATTCCTGAACGCGGTAATGAGCCTGCGCATTACCACTATGATGTTCGTTATCTGTTTGAGTGCGCTGGGGATCCGGCTTTAACGGTCAGCGAGGAGTCGAATGAGCTAGCTTGGGCTGCGCTGTCAGCAATTGAGACCTACACGAGCGAGGATTCTATTTTAAGAATGGTTCGAAAAACGGGTTAACCCGCCAGCCGACTCACCTTTCGTCATAAAGATGACAGGCAACCTGATGATCCGAGGCGATCAGTCGAGATTCGGGCGTCACAGATTGACATTGGGGCATAACCTCAGGACAGCGGTCGGCAAATCGGCACCCGGGGCCCATATTGATCGGCGAGGTAATCTCACCCGTCAGCTCGGCACTTGGCCGAGTGCGCTCAAGAACTGGGTCTGCTTCCGGGTTGGATTGAATCAGCAGTCGGGTGTAAGGATGTTTAGGCTCGAAGAAAACAGCGTCCGATGGACCGCTCTCAACGAGCGTTCCCAAATACATAACGGCCATTCGATCGGAGATATAACGCACCATCGAGAGGTCATGGGCAATAAATAATAGCGTCAAGCCCAATGAATCTTTTAGGTCTTCGAGCAGGTTAACCACTTGGGCTTGAACGGAGACGTCGAGCGCGGATATCGGCTCATCACACACCACAAACTTAGGCTTGATGATCATAGCGCGTGCGATCCCGATTCTTTGTCGTTGACCGCCTGAGAACTCATGGGGAAACCGTGACATGTGATCAGGGTGCAGGCCAACTCGACGTAGCCAAAAACCCACTTCGTCTTGAATATCGGCACGCGGGATGCCCTTGAGCGCAAGACCCTCGCCGATGATATCCAGCACCGTCATGCGCGGGTTGAGGGATGCATAAGGGTCTTGGAAAATCATTTGAATATCAGCGGAATATCGCAAGTGGTCTTTTGCGGTGTATTTCTGCGGCAAGGGCGAGCCTTTAAAAAAGACGTCGCCGGCTGTCCGCTCATGCAAGCCAATTAGGGTTTTTCCAAAGGTGGATTTTCCGGATCCGCTCTCGCCAACCAGACCTAGAATCTCGTTTTCGGCAATCGAAAGAGAGATGCCGTCAACGGCATGAAGCGTCTGGTTGCGCCCAATATGAAAGTGCTTTTTAAGGTTTTTGGTTTCTATCATGCGCCATGACTCGCAATCAGGTTGGGCTGATACAGGCCTTGGGTTTTGGGTGCCCCTGGCGCTTGCAGCCAACATCGAGCGGCATGAAGGGGCTCGCGTGGGTCGCTGAACAATGGCGGGTTTTCTTTGTGACAAATACGCATGGCATGTGGGCACCGAGCCGCATAACCGCAACCGCTTGGCGGTGAAAACAAATCAGGGGGACTACCGGGTATGGGCTCAAGCTTTTTGTTTTGCTGGCTCACATTGCTTGGCATCGCCAACTTCAACCCAAGGGTATAGGGGTGGGCGCTCTTATAGAAAATATCATCGACGCTGCCCTGCTCGACGATTTGGCCGGCGTACATGACGCAAACGTTCTGGGCTGTCCTTGCGACAACGGCAAGGTCGTGAGTGATCAGGATGATGGCCATGCCATCGCGGGATTGAAGCTCTTTCAACAAGTCTAGAATTTGCGCTTGTATGGTCACATCCAAAGCGGTGGTTGGCTCGTCTGCAATCAATAGTGATGGCGAGCAGGCGAGGCTTTGGGCAATCATGGCGCGTTGGAGCATGCCGCCTGAAAACTCAAAGGGATATTGATTAAGGCGTTTTTGCGCTTCTGGGATCCGCGTTCTGATCAGGAGTTCGCTGGCAATCTCGCTTGCCTGTTGAGTGCTCAGGCCGCGGTGGACCTTTAAGGTTTCTGCGATCTGGGCGCCAATGGTCATGGTTGGATTAAGAGACGTCATAGGGTCCTGGAAAATCATCCCGATCTCCTTACCCCGAAATTGATTCGCGGCTTGAGCCTGGAGTCCTAGAATCTCTTCACCCTTGAGTTTTGCAGAGCCGCCGGTGATTTTGCCGGGCGGCATTGGAATGATGCCCATGATGGATTGCACGGTCACACTTTTGCCGCATCCCGATTCACCGACGATCGCCAAGACTTCCCCGGCATCGACGCTGAAATCAACGCCTCTGACGGCTTTAACGACGCCGCCATAGGTCTCAAACTCAACGGAAAGGTTGCTAACCTCAAGCAGTTTATGGGTGCCCATTATTCTCGCGACCTCATCTTTGAATCTAAGGCCTCGGTTAGTCCATCACCCAGCAGGTTAAACGCGAGCACAGTGATACTGATAAAAAGGGCAGGGAAAAATAGTTCATGGGGATGACTGAGCATCGTTTTCACGCCTTCATTGCACATTGATCCCCAGGACGGCGTGGGTGGCGCAACCCCCATGCCAATAAACGATAAAAAGGCCTCGGTGAAGATCGCGGAGGGCACGGCAAAGGTTAAGGTCACAAGGATCACGCCCATGGTGTTGGGAATGATGTGTCTTGCAATCAAATAGCTGGGTCTGCCGCCGAGCAGGCGAGCCGCTTCAATATAGCCTTGCTCCCGGATCTTTAAAACCTGACCCCTCACCAAACGTGCGGTGCTCGGCCAGAGCAGCAGGATCAGCGCAACGAGCATCGGCAGGATACCGCTTTCGCCTGGTCCGATGCCGAAGCCGATTTTAAACAGGATCATAAACAGCAGGAAGGGTAGGGCGACCACAAAGTCGGCAAAGCGCATTAAAAATTGATCAATCTTTCCACCAAGGTAGCCGGCAAAGCCGCCATAAAAAACACCGAAAAGCACATAGATGAATGGCGCAACAACCCCAATAAATAAAGAAACTCGAGCGCCTTGCATTAGCCTTGCCAGCATATCTCGACCAAGGTAATCGGTTCCGAAAGGATGAAAGGCGAGCGATACCGAGCGTCCAGGCGCGTCTGATGGATCAATGAGACCGCGTTCCAGGGCCTGACTCATGGTAATGGATTGCACGGGGGTCACCTTGAGGGTGGTAACAACATCGAACTCATCGAGCCCGTCCGTTGGAATGATCGAATAAAAGTAAGTTTGAGACTTGAGATTAAGTCGATCTTCGAAGCCTAGGATGTTGCCCGCGTCAATCGTCTCAAGGGGCAGTCCAAGTCCTTGCAGGCCGCTTGGCTCGGACTCACTTCGATAGATGCTATAGCCTCCTGCGTCCTGAACCGGTGACCAAGTTAACCGTATGGATTGGGTGTTTGGCGTCCCGACGATCGCAAAGCCCGTGACGGCGTCGAGGGTATCGGGATATCCGGTCGGCTCGGCGGGATGTCCTTGGTCAACCGGCGGCGTCCAAGGCAGATAGTCGCTGACCAAAAGCGCGGTTTTGGGCAGTGCCGGGGCTTGGGATATTTGATCCAGATCTTGAGCACTTGGGTCCTTGGTCCAAAGAAAGGGGCCTAGGATGGTAAAGAGCGCAAGACCAATGATCAGGTATAGGGAGATGATGGCGCGGGTGTTTTTCTTTAACCGAATCCAAGCGTCTTGCCAGTAGGACAGCGATGGCCTTGAAAGCTGCTCAAGGCTGTCAGTCGACAGCTCTGGCGTGAAATCGTCTGCTTGCAGCGCGGGATGAGGGATCATTTCAGCCTCACTCTGGGGTCAATAAAGCCGTAAATGATGTCGACCAGGATGACCATAAAAACAAGGAAGGCGCCATAAAATACGGTGGTTCCCATGATGACCGTGTAATCGAGCTGTTGAACGGCTTGGACAAAATATCGGCCCAGACCGGGGATCGCGAAAACAAGCTCGACAACAAAGCCGCCCGTCGTAATCGCCGCAATTTGGGGTCCTAAAACGGTGACAACCGGCAGGATGGCATTGCGGAGCTGGTGTTGAAAAAAGATCCGGCTCGGTGAAAGGCCTTTGGCCCGTGCGGTTCGGATGAAGTCTTCGTTTACAATCTCAAGCATAGACGAGCGCATGAGTCGCGTCAGTAGGGCCATGGTACCGAGCCCGAGCACCAGAGACGGCACGATCATATGAGCAAAGGTGCCCCAGCCCGCTACGGGTAAAAAGGAAATATTGAACCACTGATTAATGTTAACCAGAAGGAGTTGGCCCAAAGCAGCAAAGACAAAGCTGGGTACGGAAATACCAAGAATCACCAGGAACATAATGATGATATCGGGCAGCTGATTTCGGTACAGCGCGGTTAAAGCGCCCCAGAGAATGCCGCCCAGCGCGGCAAAGGTAATGGCTAAGATGCCAAGGGCTGCCGAAACCGGAAAGTGGTCTTGGATGATGTCGTTCACTTTTCTATTTTGTTGGGTAAAGGAGATGCCGAAATCACCTTGCACCATATTGCCCAAATAGATGACGTATTGCTCGACGATCGGTTTATCTAGGCCGTATTTTCGCGCAAGGTTCTCGCGAATTTCGGGGGTCGTGGCTTTTTCGTTCATCAACGGGTCGCCGGGCACGGCGTGCATTGCCAGAAAGGTGGCGGTTGCGATGAACCAGATAGTGACCAGTCCCGATAGAATGCGTCCAAGCGTGTATTTCAACATTGGGGTCAGGGCACAATGCGGGCGTAAGTGAAGTCAGGATCAGAGCCAACGACGGTGCGTCGCATGCCCTTGATTTTAGGATGCTGTAGATAAATCACGCCCTGCTCATACATGGGGAGGATAATGGCATCTTCATGCACAATGGTTTGAAGGCCTGCCATAGCCGCCATTCTAACTTCGGGATCATTACTGTTCATCGCTTTTCGAACCAAGCGGTCATACTCCGGATTGTTGTAGCGACCCCGATTGTTCAAATTCCAAGAGGCGAACAAATCGCCAAAGGTCATGATGTCGTCAAAATCCGGACCCCAGCCCGCGCCAACGATGTCAAAGTCGCCGTTGGTCATTTTAGCCAATCGTTGCTTAAACGTTTGAACATCAATTTTAAGATCAAGATCAAGCTTGGTCTTCAGCATGCCTTGCATGTATTCCGCTTGTTTGGTCGCGGTTGGGCTGTCGCTGACGAGCAAGATTAAGGGTGGAATCGCCTCTAAACCAAGCTCGGCTTTTGCCTCTTGGAGTAATTGCTTTGCTTTAGCCAAATCCGGTCGAGTGACGACCGCTGGATATTCTTGTCGGAAGGGTTTGTTCACGCCCATAATCCAACTTGGGAATAAGCTGGCCCCCGGTAAATTGCCCGGCGTTTGCAGAACCTTATTCACGAACTCGTCAGCATCGAATACGGCTTGGATGGCTTGGCGGAGCTTTTTATTGTGGGTAATGCGTTCTGGCCGGTAGTTGTACTCTAAAAAGTAGACGCTGCCGGTTACGAATTTCTTAATTCTAAATTGATTGTTTAAGGCATCTTTGTAGGTCTCGCCATCGAGTTGGGTATAGGCAATCTTGTCGTCAATAAATAGATTGAGGCGTGCTCGCGTATCGGCAGTAATGTATTCAGCGTCAATGACCTCTAAGGAAATGGCCTCGCTATTCCAATAGTTCGGGTTCTTTTCCATTTTCAGTGAAGCACTGTGGACCCAGTCCGAAATTCTGAAGGCGCCGTTATACAGAATGTCTTTGCTGTCGGCGGCATAGGCGCTGCCGGTGGCGCGGTAGAATTTTTCCTGAACAGGGAAGGTCGTCACGAAGGCGGTTAATTTGAGGAAGTAACCGGTTGGGCGCTCCAAAGTAATTTGGAGCGTAAAGTCATCGATGGCTTCGATGCCAAGATCGGTTAGAGGCTTGTTGCCTTGATTAATGGCCTCGGCGTTTTTAACGGGGTAGAGGATAAAAGCGTATTGGGAGGCCGTTTTAGGGTCGACGACGTTGCGCCAGGCAAACACAAAGTCGTGTGCTGTTACCGGGTCGCCATTGCTCCACTTGGCATCTTTTCTTAACCAAAATGTGGCGGAATCTTCCGTTAACGCCCACCGCTCCGCAACGCCCGGCGCCAAGTTGCCGCGACGGTCATATCGCGTTAAACCTTCCATAACATGTCCCAACACAAAAATGGACACCTGATCGGTTGCGGTCATGTTGTTCAGTTGTGGTGGCTCTTGGGCCAAGGCAATTTTGACCGTTTGAGCCGCGGCATCGACTGATTGCGCCAGGATAGGATTTGAAAAAGCGAAGAGGAACAGTGTCAGAATAAAAAATTTTGGCATGGTGATTGATTCGAGGTCACGGAAATCGAAGTCTAGCATGGGCCACTGATTTGTCCGAATACCTGAGACGACCTAAGCGGTTTAGGCCGCGTATTTTAACAGATTGGAAACAACGCGCTCTAAGTGGGTGAGCGAGTTACACACTTCGGTTTGGTGGCAATTGGGGCCGTACTTTTTCATCTCAGCATCGCCCACGAGCCAGTTTGATCGCGGCTCAGGATTGAGCCAGATAACCCGTTTGGATTTCTCGTACATTTCTCGGAGAATTTCAGCCTTTGGATCGCCGTGATTGTTGCGGGCATCCCCTAAAACGATAATGGTGGTTTTGTTGTCCACATCATCCATACAGTTGCGCTTGAAATCCTCGAGCATTTGGCCGTAGTCGGTCGAGCCATTGCCATAATCACGCATCGTCTTTGCCATAGCATCTTCAAGGTTGCTGCTCTGGAACAGTCGGGTCACTTCGCCAAGATCAGACGAAAAGGCAAAGCTGCGCACTTTTGGGATGATTTCCGCAAGGCTGTACAAAAACATCAGCAAAAATCGAGAGTAATTGCTGACTGAGCCGCTGACGTCGCAGATGCACATGACTTTAGGCCGATCAACTTTTACTGATTTCCACTTTAGATCGAAAAACACGCCATCGTATTGCATGTTATGCCGAAGCGTTTTTCGAATATCGAGTTGGCCTCGTTTGTGCGTTTTGCGCCGTTTTGAATGAATGGATACCAATTTTTTGGCCATCTTAAAGACAATTTCTTGTACGTCCTTATGATTGCGTTTCTCAAGGTTACTGAGTTTGACCTTCTTGAGCAGCTCTTCTCGCAGCTGCTTGCCATGTTCGTCTGCATGAAGAAAGAATTGCTTCTCGACATAATCGCGGACCTGGTCTCGAAGCTGATCCCGCGCGCGTTTTAATTTCCCGGCCAAGCGCTGCTCGCCGCGATCAGCGGCCTCTTGGCGCTCGGTAATCTCCTCTTGCAGGGCCTTCAGGCCCATTTGGTCCATGATCTTTCGGGTATAGAGCCCTTTTTGGGTGAACACAACGATTTGGTTGACTTCAACTGCCCGGCCGGCTTCGGCCATCGCAACCATTAAGTCGCTGCGGGTGCCTTGCAATAGCAGTTGACCCAGGGCTGAGGTGGGTGGGGGCGTGTCTTCATTGCCGCTTTCCGCATCCTCGGCCTCAGAGGGGTTGCCTGAGCCTTGGCCTGATCCTTTGCCGCCAGGCTGCCCTTGGGGATTGTTGCCGGAATTTTCATCCTCAAAGGCATCGCTATCCTCTGCCTCATCCGGACTGCCGCCAGCGACTGGGGCCTGCATAACATCATCAAAGGTGAAGAACTTTTCAAAACAGGTTTCAAACGTTTCTTTTTCTTCAGGGTTCTTGGCCAACAACATCGACAGGGTGTTTTTAAACAACGCACGATCTTCGTAGCCGACAAACTCAATGGCGGCCATGACATCGAGGGTCTCAGCCGGAGAAACCTTAACTTCGGCCGTCCGCAGAACCTTCACAAAATCGACGATTGTTTTCTCCATTAACTGCCCTTAAGTGCCTTGTTCGTCAACATTTGCACCTCGCCGGTCACGGATTCAATGTCCTCTTGAAACTTCAAGATGACGTTCAGGGTTTGCTTGACCAAGTCCGCATCGAGGGATTCTGTATGCAGCAGAATTAACGCCTTTGCCCAGTCGATGGTCTCGCTGATGGCAGGCACTTTTTTAAGGTCCATTTCACGCAACGCTTGAATAAAGGTGACCAGTTGTCGCCTGAGTTCCGCTGGAACCTCTGGCACGCGGGCTTGAACGATCTGGCTTTCAAGGTCGGCGTCTGGAAACGGGATGTAAAGGTGTAAGCAGCGCCGCTTTAAGGCATCGCTGATCTCACGGGTATTATTGCTGGTTAAGAAAACCAAGGGCTTGCGATCGGGGTTTGCTTTAATCGTGCCAATTTCGGGAATTGAGAGTTGGTAGTCGGACAGCATCTCTAAGAGCAGGGATTCAAATTCATGATCACTCTTGTCGACCTCATCAATTAATAAAACGCAGCCCGCTTCTTCTTTTAAAGCTTTCATCAACGGTCTTGGTTCTAAAAACTCCTCTGAAAAGAAGACATCGCCGAATTCATGAAGTTTCGCCACCGACTCTGTCAGGCCTTTTGCGCCGTCTAAAATCTCACCAAGGGTTTCTTTTAGAACTTGGGTATAAAGCAACTGCTTGCCGTATTTCCACTCATAGATGGCCTTTGATTCGTCTAGGCCCTCGTAACATTGCAATCGAATACAACTGATGCCGAGCATATCGGCCACGGATTTCGCCAGCTCCGTCTTACCAACGCCGGGAGGGCCTTCAATGAGTACTGGCTTGTCTAAGTGATAGGCCAAGAAAACCGCGGTCGCGATCTGTTCATTGGATATATAGTTTAACCCTGCTAGGCCGGAGTGGATGGCCTCAATGGTCGCTAGGTGCTCGTCGCGGTCTAAGGTCAACGGTGATCCCCTTTTGAATAGATTAGGTAATGCGACAGGCAGTGGTTGCACGGCGCGGGCTAATAATGCGTCAGGCATTATGGAAAGACCACGATAACTTGTACAGACAGAGTCAGACTATCATTCATGGCGATCCCTATGGATCATGTTGAATGATAGATGGCGCGCTCAAGGCGAACTTGTGATCCGGAACAGCGTCTGCTTAGGGCGTAACGAGTCAAGCGCGTAAGCCGAGCTTTGCATTTTCTCGCGCCGTGCTGCTGAGATTATCTTAGCGAATGGCGGCGCAGCCTATCGTGTGGCGCGAGACCGTGGGTGCGTTTGCTGAGCACTTTCCCCAAAATGGGACTGGGTTAATTCGGTTAGTGTCAGTGAGCCCTTGCTCGTGATTTGCACTCTAAGCTGTTATTTTTCGGACAAGGGGTAAATTTATGAGGGGATCATGACAAAACTTTGGCTATTGATTGTAGGCGTTGCATTGAGTTGGGCAGTTTGCGCTGATTATCCGTCGACCTATGAACCGCCACCCCATGCAGCTTTCGTGCTGACCCATGCAATCGTTGACATTGGCGAAGGGCAGGGCGAGTTCAACGGCTGGGTATCGGTGGCCGATGGCAAGATTGCGGCCATTGGTAGGATGGACGAACCAACACCCGGTGATGCACTCGAAATCAATGCGGGCGGCCGCTGGCTGACGCCCGGCGTGATCGATGTCCACAGTCATTTAGGGGACTATCCGTCGCCCGGGTATCGGGCGCACAGTGATGGCAACGAAGCCACGTCACCCGTGACGGCTGAAGTTTGGGCTGAGCACAGTGTTTGGCCTCAAGACCCACAGTTTCCGCTTGCCCTTGCTGGGGGCGTCACAACCCTGCAAGTGCTGCCGGGTTCCGCGAATCTGTTTGGTGGGCGCAGCGTCGTTTTGAAAAACATTTGGTCGCGGACGGTCCAAGGTATGAAGTTCCCAGGCGCGCCCTACGGTTTGAAAATGGCGTGCGGCGAAAACCCAAAACGGGTTTATGGCGGTCGCTCCCAGTCCCCTTCAACACGTATGGGCAACTTTGCAGGTTATCGAAAAGCCTGGATCGATGCGCAAGAATATCAAAAAAAATGGGTACGCTTTGAAAAAGCGTTGGGTGAGTACGAACTTTGGCGTACCAGCAACGAGGGCGAATCAGATTACAAGGAGCCGCCCTCGCCCCCTAAGCGCAACTTGCAGATGGAAACCTTGGTTGGCGTGTTAAAGGGCGAAATTTTAGTTCATAACCACTGTTACCGAGCAGATGAGATGGCCCAGATTATTGATTTGAGCCACGAGTTCGGTTACCAAGTGACCGCATTTCACCATGCGGTCGAGGCTTACAAAATTGGCGATCTCTTGGCTGCGAATAACATTTGCTCGGCAATGTGGGCGGATTGGTGGCAGTTTAAACTGGAGTCCTTTGACGGCATCAAAGAGAACGTCGCGATGGTTCAAGCAGCTGGCGCTTGCGCCATTGTTCATTCGGATTCGGCAACAGGCATACAACGCTTGAATCAAGAGGCCGCAAAGGCGATGGCTGCCGGGCAACGGTTGGGTCTGCGTGTTGATGCCTCGGTCGCGCTGACCTGGATTACAAGAAATGCGGCACAAGCGCTTGGCGTTGCCGATCAAACTGGGACCCTAGCAGTCGGTAAAATGGCGGATATGGTGCTCTGGAGCCATCCGCCGATGAGTGTTTATGCACGCGCCGAAACAGTGTTCATTGATGGCGTTCGCCGCCTTGATCGAGCCGCTGGACTGAGTCCGGTGACCGACTTTGAACTGGGTCAACGCGAAGAGGTGTTTTGATGAAACGATTACTCCTGGTTACTACGATGTTGGTTATGTCTAACCTGTCAGCGAATGAATTGCTGATTCAGAACGTAAGGCTGCTTACAACCAGCTTCGAATCTGGCGTCATCGTCGATCTTCGGGTTGAAGATGGCATTATTACGGAGATCGGCGCTGACCTAGCGCCAAGCCCGGGTGCCACCTTTCTCGATGGTGAAAATCAGCCGGTGACAGCCGGTTTTATTGATTCAGGCACGACCATCGGTCTTGCCGAAGTCAGTGGCCTTGGCGTAAGCCGTGACGGCGAGCAGGCGGATGATGATATGACGGCGGGCTTTCAGGTTTATTTGGCCTTGAACGAAGACTCAAGCCTCATCCCCATCGCCAGTAACGATGGCATCACGCGCGGTCTTATTGTGCCGGAGGCGGGGGATAGCAATTATGCTGGTCAGAGCGCGTTGGTCCGATTTACGCGTGGTGCTGCGTTTTTGCAGCAGCAAACGGTGGCGCAGCATTTGTATTTGCGTGAGGGCGATCGGCGGCGAGCGGGGGGATCTCGGTCCAGTGCGCTTGCTGCGGCGCTCGAGGCGCTTGAGGAGTCTGCGCGATATGATCAACAGCCGCGGGCTTTTAATACCAACAAGAATCGGTCTTTTAACCTAGATGAATCGGATCTTGTCGCGTTGTCGGCGGTGCGGCGCGGCAAGGTACCGCTGGTGGTGCAGGTTGATCGCGCGGCCGACATCATTAAGGTGGTGACGGCCTTTGGTTCGTACCCGGCGCTGCGCTTGGTTTTGGCGAGCGCGACGGAAGCTTGGAAAGTGGCGCCGCTTTTAAAGGCAGGCAATATTCCGGTTTTGATTAATGTTATGGAGAACCTGCCGCAAAATTTTGATCGATTGGGAGCTCGGCTGGATCAAGCGACGTTATTGGCGGAAGCGGGGGTGCGCTTTGCCTTTTTCTCGGGCTCGCCTTACTCGGAAACCCGCTCATTGAGTCAGGCGGCAGGGATTGCTGTGGCTCAGGGTTTGTCCTGGCAGCAGGCGATCACGGCGATCACCGCCGCGCCTGCCGAAATCTGGGGACTTAAAGGCCTTGGTCGAATCGAGGTAGGCGCTATTGCTGATTTGGTTATTTGGAATGGTGATCCACTTGAGGTGACCTCGGCGCCTGTGGCGGTTTTGATTGATGGCGCGCGGGTTGACCTTGAAACACGCCAGGATGCCTTGGCTAAGCGATACGTCGAACTGTTAAATCTTAAATAGGATTGGCGCCAAATCAGGCGCTCGGCGCTGGTAAAGTTGCTTGACCCCAAATTGGGTGTCGACCGGCCCAAACCGGGGTGCGAGGATAAGCGGTAAGGAACGAACAAGAAGAAACGAGGAAGAATAAATGAAGATCATGGCCCACTGGATGAACTCAGTCCTTCGCATGTTGTTTATGAGCTTCTGTTTTTGGGCTGTGCCCAGTGTTGCTTTGGCGGCGCAGGACCCGCTGCAGCAGGAGGTGGCAGCCTTGTATGATCAATCCCTTGATCAGCTGTTTAAACACTTTCACGCCAACCCGGAACTGTCTTTCGTTGAGGTTAAGACGGCGGCAAGGATGGCTCAGGAACTCAGCGCGTTGGGTTATGAGGTGCATTCTGGCATTGCCAGGACGGGGGTTGTTGCGCTGCTTCGCAATGGCGCTGGACCCTTGGTCATGATGCGGGCGGATATGGACGCCTTGCCCGTCAAAGAGCGCAGCGGTTTACCCTATGCGTCGCAAGTTGTGCAGGAAAATTTAGAGGGTCAGCGTTTCCCGGTCATGCATGCCTGCGGACACGATGTTCATATCACCTCCTTGATCGGTACAGCGCAGATAATGGCGGCGCACAAAGAGACCTGGTCCGGCACGTTAATGTTGATCGCGCAACCGGCGGAGGAGTGGAAGGATTCTGGTGCTGCAGCCATGCGCGCCGCGGGCATTTGGCAGCGCTTTGGAACGCCAGACTTTGCGCTGGGGTTTCATGTTGCCGCGGACATTGAGGCCGGGAAGTTGTTTGCATCCCGAGGCGCCGCTTATTCGGCGGTCGATTCTTTGGACATCGTTGTCCCGGGGATTGGGGCTCATGGTGCGAGCCCGCATCGCGGTCGTGATCCGATCGTCATCGGCGCGCAGATCGTGTTGGCGCTGCAAACCATTGTCGCGCGGGAGGTCTCGCCACGAGAGCCGGCAGTTGTGACCGTTGGGGTTTTTCGCGCCGGCAACAAACGCAATGTCATCGGAGAAGAGGCGCGGTTAGAGTTAACCGTTCGGTCAGATTCCGGGCAAACCAGAACCCTATTGCTCGCAGCGATTGAACGCATCGCGGTGAATATCGGGCGCGCGGGTGGATTGCCAGAAAGTCAGTTGCCTTATCTTGAAATGAAAGGGGGCGTGCCGGTTACTGAAAATAATGCCGATTTGGCGAGTCAGGTACTCAAGGCTTGGGCGGACGAGCTGGGTGAGGACATCATTGCTGTCTATGAGCGAGAGGGTATGGGCGGCGAAGATTTCCCGTTTTTCACCCAGGATCCTGTTATACCCAGTGTTTATTTCTCGGTAGGCGGCACATCCCAAGCGCGTTTTGCAGCTTTTGAAGCAAAGGGCCTGTCTCTGCCATCGCATCATTCGCCGCTTTTTCAGATCGAACCTCGGCCAGCCGTCATTTCGGGCGTACTCGGAACGGTTATTGCCTTGCGGTCGCTCATGCAAAATCGTGCGGTTGAGAATGATTAAGGCCGGAACAAGCCCTGTTCTCGATTGCGTTGGCGCTGGCGCCGGTTTTCGTCACCGAGGGATAAGAGCTGTTCTCTATTAAAGGCTGTGATGGCCATAAAATTGTCTCGCCAGTCCTCGGACGCTGACCACTGGTTCGGCAATTGTTGAACGACGCCAGGATTTTGAGCCTGATAAAGCAGTTCGAGGGCGGCCTCGAGAGTTTGATTTTGCATTGCTCGATCAAACGGTTTGCCAACAGGGTTCCCCAAAGGTAAGTCGTTAAAGACGATGCGGGGCGTCCCAGCCTGTTGCAAAATATCTAACGCGGAGCCAATCACAACGGTTGCAATCCCCGCGGACTCTAGCGCTCTGGCCGCCAAACTGACGGTTTGATGGCAAACCGGTCACAACGGAATCAGGATCGCGAGATCAACGGCATCCTCGAGGCAGTGCTGGGCAATCAGCGGGGCATCCTGATCGCGGGTATGACGCTGGCTATATTCGGTCGGGATAAAATGAAATCTTGGCGCGAGGGAGCCGATGTCGCCCGCGGCAACCCGTTTGTTGAGCGCGTGTAGCGGAAAGTAGGATTCTCGGTCGTTGGTATGGGTTGTGATCTTGTCCCAGGACACTTCAGTGGTGTCGAAATGCGCAGGCACGTCAGAAAATCGATAGCTTTTAGCGGCCCGGATCGGTTTGGGAATGCTGGGCTCAACGACAGCGGTGGTCACAAGCGTGATCCGTGCAGATTTGAGTGGCCTCGCGGGTTTGCTGAACGGCGTCTGCGTATTCGTGGCCCATTGGTAGTCCTGGTCAAACCCTTGCGCCCGATAATAGGCTTTGGTTCGCTCGATATACCGAATCATGACGTGTGTAGCCGGATAAGACCTTCTTGTGCACACGACGCCACTAAAATGCCATCTGTGTCGTAAAAGGTGCCGCGACTAAAGCCTCGGGCGCCGCCAGAGTAGGGACTGTCTTGATGATACAAAAGCCATTCATCCGTTTTAAACGGGCGATGAAACCACATAGCATGATCCAAGCTGGCGACCTGAAAATTATCTTGACGCCAATTGATCGCATGGGGCCGGTAACTGGTATCGATCAAGGTCATGTCTGAGGCGTAAGCAAGCAGGCACTGATTCAAGCGAACATCATCGGGCATCGTATCGATGGTTTTGATCCAGACACTTTGCTCCGGGGCCAGAGGTTGCGGGTTGGCATCATTCATTGGGTCCGCAAAGCGCATCTCGATCGGACGGGGGCGTTTAACAAAGGTTGAGTCAGCCTCTGGCACGTCGCGAAGGTATTCATCCATCAGCATCTCTTCGCTTTTGCAGTCTTCAGGCGGCGGCGCACTGGGCGCGGTCATTTGGTGCTCTAGGCCTGCCTCCATAACCTGAAACGAAACCGACATGCTAAAGATCGCCTGGCCTTTCTGAATGGCTTTGACGCGTCGGGTGGTAAAACTTCGGCCATCACGGATGCGATCGACCTGATACAGAATCGGACAAGTTGTATCGCCCGGTCTTAAAAAATAACCATGTAAAGAGTGTGCGGATCGACTTGGATCGTCCACGGTTCGGGATGCCGCGACCAATGCTTGACCAATAACTTGACCGCCATAAACGCGTTGCCAACCTTCATCGGGGCTGACGCCGCGAAAGAGATTGGTTTCAATTTGTTCGAGGTCTAAAAGCGTGAGTAGATCTGAGAGCGCTTGTTTCATGGAAAAAGGTGCCTGAAGTCGAAACACTATTGTCTCCGACTTCAGACGCCGAGTCCAAACCCAACGCGGGTTGGGTTTACAGGTTCTTAGTACTTGTATTCTTCAGATTTAAAAGGACCTTCTCCAGGCACGTTAATGTAATCAGCTTGCTTTTGAGTCAGTCGAGTAATCGTCCCGCCAAAACCTTCCACCATGTATTGCGCAACCTCTTCATCGAGCGCTTTGGGCAAAACCTCAACCGTGATCGGTTGCCGCTGCATCGGATCATGACTCGCCCACGCACGTTCGAACAGATACATTTGTGCTAAAACTTGGTTCGCGAAAGAGCCGTCCATGATGCGTGACGGGTGACCGGTCGCGTTGCCAAGGTTGACCAAGCGGCCCTCTGACAGTAGCAAAATGTAGTCGGTTGGATCGTCGCTGCGGAAAATTTTATGAACCTGCGGTTTAACTTCTTGCCAGCGCCAGTTGTCGCGCATGAACTGTGTATCGATCTCAGTGTCGAAGTGTCCGATGTTACAAACGACCGCGTTGCTCGCAACCGTTGCCAACAAATTCTCATCGCACACATTGACGTTGCCGGTGCAGGTCACAATCATATCGGTGCCTTGCATCAATCGTAGATCGATATCTTCTTTTTTACCGGTGTTAATGCCATTGATATAGGGAGACACGACTTCGTAGCCGTCCATGCAGGCTTGCATGGCGCAAATAGGGTCGATTTCTGTGACGCGGACAATCATGCCTTCCTGGCGAAGACTTTGAGCCGAGCCTTTACCAACATCGCCATAACCAATGACCAAGGCCTTTTTACCCGCCATGAGCATGTCGGTTGCACGCTTGACTGCGTCGTTCAGGCTGTGTCGACAACCATACTTGTTATCGTTTTTGGATTTGGTAACAGAGTCGTTGACATTAATGGCGGGTACTTTAAGTTCGCCGGCTTTGAGCATTTCTTGGAGTCTGTGGACCCCGGTCGTGGTTTCTTCTGTAATACCGTGTATCGCCGCTAATAGATCTGGGTATTTGTTATGCACCATTTCAGTCAGGTCGCCGCCGTCATCTAAGATCATATTGGCATCCCAAGGCTTGCCATCTTTTAAGATGGTTTGCTCAATACACCAGAGAAATTCTTCTTCGGTCTGACCTTTCCATGCGAAAACACCAATACCGCTGGCAGCGATTGCCGCGGCAGCATGATCTTGGGTTGAAAAAATGTTGCAAGACGACCAGCGCACTTCTGCACCCAAATCAACCAAGGTCTCAATGAGAACGGCGGTCTGGATTGTCATGTGGATACAACCCAAAACTTTGGCGCCTTTTAAGGGTTGTTCGGTTCGGTATTTGGCTCGCAGCTTCATCAGCGCTGGCATTTCTGCTTCAGCCAGTTCAATTTCTGCTCGGCCAAAATCGGCGAGGCTAATATCGGCTACTTTATAATCGGTCATGATGACTCCTAAGGTTGGGTGTTAAAGTGAATGTGCTGTGAAAATTTTCAGCTGTAGTTGAAAACCATTTTTCAAACCAAGGAACGCGCCCTGCCCGCGCTGAAAGCCAGATGCGCTCGCCCAAAGATCGAGATCGTCAGGTTCGAATCCAAGCCAAAGGTCCCCGCAAATGTCCCGGGTCCAGTCTTGTTGGTGCGGGCAAAGGTCAATTAACAGCAGCTTGCCCTTTGGCTTGATGAGTCCAGCTGCTTTTTGAAAAAAGGCGGCTGGCGCCGGTAAGTGATGGAGCACCATGTTGCAGACCAATAGGTCCGCCGGGAAATCTAGGGTCAGGGTGTCGTAATCTTGCAGCATGAAGTGAACGTTCTTAAGCTGTTCTTGTTGTACCCTTGCTTTGGTCTTCTTGAGCATTTCGGCCGAGTTATCAACAACCAGGACGGACTTAAAAGTGCTTGAAAGGCTTGTGAGTAACGGGCTTTCGCCGGCGCCGATTTCAATAACCCGGGTTTCTCTTGGGAGGTTTTCGTTGCCGATTAAGTCTCCCACACACCCCGAGTAGTGCTCGAAGGATGCGACAAGATCCTGATTTTCCTTCAGCTGTGCCGCGCAGCGCTTAAAAAAGTCAGCCGATTGTTGACTACGGTCATCGTAGATTTCCTGACGGGTTTTAAGCAACTCAGGTGATAAGGCTGTTTGGTCAAGGGTTTCTAAGAAGGTTTTTGTCAGATCGCTCAAGAAACCGTTCTGCGGTAACATCGCGCGACGATAAAATATGGAGGTGCCTTCGCGCTTTGTTTCAAGCAGGCCGCACCCGGTGAGAATTTTTAAGTGATGGCTCATGCCCGATTGGGGCGTCGTGGTAATGTGACAAAGCTCCATTACGCCGAACGAGTTGTTTTGGAGCAGTCGCAAGACGTCCAGGCGTAAGGGATCTGCAAAAGCTTTTGACAGCGCAAGAATGGCTGCGGGGGCGGTTGGGGTTGGTAAAGGTTGGGCGATCATTGAGCTATATCAAAATTTTTCGATATAGTACTCAAAACAACGCAGAGTGCAATTAAATATCAAAATAAATTGATAAAAGAAGGAGCCGATTGATTATGGCCTCGATTCGGCAAATACAAGCAAAATACGATGCCGAGGAAGATCGGTTGTTGCTACGTGTGGGCACAGATGAAGCGCAAGCCCACGGCATCTTACTCACGCGGCGGTATTTACAGCTATTGTTGAAGGCGCTCGGGCAATACGCCGCTGCGGATCCTGATGTGGGAACCCTTGCGTCTGCCTCGGATCGGCAGGATGTTCAGGATTATAAAGAGCGTCAAGCCTTGGATCGGGCAAATTTTGAGACGCCCTTTGCAGCTGCCAGTGACCCTGAAGTCAGTACGCCGCAAGCATACCAACTTGCCTACAAACTGACCTACCGAATCAAAGAAGATCAGCTTCACGTATCGCTATTGCCGAAGGCGGGTGAGGGCCTTAATTTAACCTTCAATCATGAAATCGCGGTATCGATTACGGCAATCTTGCATTCGGCAGCGTCGAAAGCCGATTGGCGAATTCAAGCGCCAGTTGACCCGCTCGTGCAACAAAATCTTAAAATCGTGAATTAAAGCGCCAAGGTTTGGTTTGCAGGCGGCGCAGCTCTCGGGAGGGTGACGCCAACGCGAACCCCAGAGGGGTCCGCTAGATTGTTGATGTGGACAGAACCCTGATGGTGGTCGGCGATGACCCGGACAACATAAAGGCCAATCCCGAAATGCAGGCGGTTGTCAGGATTGTTTGCTCTGGCGGTTACCATTGAATCAAAAATACTGGTGAGCAAATTCTCTGGAATACCTGGGCCGACATTCGTGATGTCGAGGTTTAGGTCCGTGCCGACGGCCTTTAGATCGACGCAGATAGTGCTACCGACCTCCGAAAAGTCGACTGCGTTGTCGATGAGTTTGTCGAGGAGCTGCTCAATTCGATAATCACATATCCAAGCAAACAGGGGCTCATCTGGCGCGTTGAGGGTGAATGCCCGGCCAGGTTGCGTCATCTTGCAGTTGCTCACATAGGATTGCAGCAGCAGTTTGAGGTCAATGCATTCAAGGTCATCGCCAATGAGTGCTTCTTCAAGGTTTGCGGCATCGGCAAGATTCTGAACGATTAACCCAATGCGATTGAGGCCGCGTCGTGCGCTGTCTAGGTACTTTTGCCGACCCTCGGGTGTTTGTTCAGTCGCTAAGTTATCAAGCGATGTTGACAGCGTGTTGAGTGGGTTGTTGATTTCATGGCGAAGCGTTCGTGGCATGTTTTCGAGAAATTGATTGTGCTGATGGAGCCTTGTGAGCATGTTTGAGATCCCGCGGGCCAAATCACCGAGCTCGTCGCCAGAGTTGGTCTCGGAGGTTAATCGGGGCGAGGTCAGTCGACCGTGTCGGTCGATCACGCCGGTGGCTTCGTTACCCAATCTGCGAATTCTGCGCGCTAACCGGGCTGAAAAAAGCAGGATGATCCCGGCGAAAATGATCACCGAGATGACGGAAAAATTCACGATCCGCTTGAGCGCATCCCGGCGGAGATTGAGAATTCGATCGGTGGTTTGTTTTAATACAACCACGCCTAATATTGCGCCCTCGTCAATAATGGGGTGCGCCGCGACGATTATTTCACCGTCCATGGGCGAAATAAAATAAGCAACGGTTGGCTCGCCGGCGAGGGCCGCTGTAATGATATTGTCCTCTTGGCCGATGCGGGTTGTACTCAGCGTCCGTTCGACCAAAGTGTAAAATGGGTCTAATAGCCAGGCGCTGATCGCGGTGAGCCCAAAGCCTGCGCTGCTCGACGCGTCGGCGGGCACTGCGTCATCAGAGTGATAGCTGCCGACCTCGGCTCGAATGCGGCTTTGGGAATCGATCACTTGAATGTTGGCGCCTGAGTATCCGAGGCCCTCAATAATTCTTAAGACCTCTGGCGTCTTGAGCAAAACCAGTCCGAAGGCCTCGCGCTCGCCTGATGGTAAGGTGCCGGTGATGGACTCGATCGCACGGGTTGAGTCGTTGTCGACATCAACGACCGCAAGGCCAAAGTTGCGCGTTGGTCCGAGCAGCTCAAGCGGAATCCGGAACTCTAAAGCATAGCCATTTTCGGTCTTCAGCAGGACGCCCGGGACCCGATTATCGGCCTCGCCATCAAGGGCATAGCGCCAGTTTCGGTCGACTCGATAGGCGGTTGTGATGCCTTCTTCGGTTGCCGTGATCACCAGTTGCTGTGTTTGGCCGGCCTGATCGGTGTAGGTCACTCGGATATGGTCAGATAAATCGAGTCTTAGAATATCGTTGTCACGATAAATCATTTGATCGTCTAGGACTTGTACTAAGGCATAAACCTGTCCTTTGTGTTCGCCCAACACGAGGTAAAATTGGTTTAAGGCTTCTGGGTCATTGGCGTTAAGCGATGGCGCTTGTCCAAAGCCAACATTAAAATCCAGGACATCCTCCCAGTCTGAATTCTTGCCATCGATTCGAATCGGTTTCTCGAGGGGGTGCGCATAGAGTTTTTCGTAGCCATCCGGACTGATCGGTAGCTCGTCAAAAAGATCGGATCGACCATTTAAAAGCGTTGAAATCCCCTCTGCCGTGAGTAGTTGGGCATTGGCTTGGCTATCAATCAGGATCTCTTCCATTTCGCTTAGGTAGAGATAGCTGAACCAGGGGATGACCACCAAAATAAAACTGGTCAGAATAAAAAGCTTGGTTCCCAGCTTTGGGCCCTTATAGGTCAAGGTGCCCATGTGTTATTGCGTCGACCACCGGTATCCAAAGCCATACTCACTCTTGATGCACTTAAAATCGGGATCGATGGTTTCGAATTTCTTGCGAATATTACGCATGTGGGTATTGATCGTATTGTTGGTCACCAAGGACTGCATGGTCGCATTCATTAGGGTGTCGTAAGAGACCGCATGACCGGGTACGCGAACGAGTTTTGCCAGCATTCTAAACTCGGTTCCGGATAAATTAATGGGATGATTTTTCCATGAGACCAGTAAAGCGTCTTGGTCGATCGACATGTCGCCGACTATTTTGGCTTCCGCGGTGCCTTGAGCTGCAAGGTTTCGGACTTCATGAATCCGGAGCAGGGAGCTAATTTTTTCTGAAAGGTAATCCAATGAAATTGGTTTGGGTAAATAATCCCAGGCGCCCAAGCGCAGACCGCTAATTTTATCGATTTCTGCAATACGTTCGGTTAGGAAGATGACCGGTAGGTTCGGAGACCGGGCCAAAAGATCTCGACAGATCTCGAATCCGGCATCAACTTCATCGCCAAGAATGATATCTAAAATGACAAGATCGGGGAGTTCGCTGTCGAAGCCGAGCAGTGCTTCAGCCCGACTTGAAAAGCCGCGAACTTGATATCCCTTCTTGCTGATCGCATCGATATAGTTATTTCTTTGGTCGATGTCGTCCTCGACGATCACGATCTTTTTTGCCATATCAGTCGTCCTCACGCTAGGTGTTGATAAAGTTAAAGCATTCATTCGCTCGCGGGTAGTGTGGAAGGGCTACTTTCCGCATCAGAGGCCGATTTTATAGCAGGCTCCATCGGTTCTACAGGGTTTTACCTCGAATATTCATCATTCCTTCCTGCTGACTCCGATGAGTTTGGTTTAAATAAAGGCAACTGTGAGAGGAAGTCATTATGAAAGTGTTCTTACCAATGCCTGACGAGCCAGAGTTCGCGCAATTCGTGACCCAGGGTTCCTGCGTTCCCTTTGATGCTGGCTTTCTGCATGCGAGCACGATTCGAGCGACCGCACTGCCACCAAAAAATTGGCCAGCAGAAGCGGTTGACGCGGCGCTGGGTTGGACAAGGGCTGAGGCTTAAATAAGGCCGTTTTGTCCGAGCCCCGATTGCGGGCCTTGTCTTGGTTATTTAATCCGCGTCCGTTTGTCCGCACGTGGTTAGAACGTGTTCAGGACACGGTCACGGTTTCATCTGAATCTGATCGGAGCAGGCGGCTGTAGGGTGGGGTGCCGAGTCCGGGTCGATGCTGGAAATTCTGAGTTTAAAATCTTCTTATCTTCTTATCTTCTTTTGTTATCTTCACAATATTCTTTTCTGTTTTTGCAGGCTTTAGGGTTAAATCGCGCTGACCGGTTGGAGAGGTCCAGCGCAATTAAAGCCCGTGAGTTGGGGAACCAATGCGGGGTATCGGCGTAAGCCCCGAGTGGCCGTGTTCATGGCATCCCATGATTAAAAGGTCTACCGGTACAAACACCAATCCTTACGGGGTCTCTAGGACGCGCGCGTCGCCAGGAATTGATTGACGTCGTGTAATGTCGGAATTGAGGTTGCGGCGCCCGGTTGGGTCACCGAAAGTGCCGCCGCGGCGGCAGCCGTCTGCAGCGCCAGCTCGACCTGCTTTGTCTTCATCAAGGTTGCGAGAAAATATCCGGTGAAGGTGTCACCCGCGCCAGTGGTGTCAACGGTCTCAACCGGATAGGCAGGTTGCGACAGATTGCGTTCAGCGGTTCGGAACAGAACGCCCGCTGGACCTAAGGTGAGGACCACCGCGCTATGGGGATATTGGTCCAAGACAGCATCGCAAATTTCGCTTGGTTCGGTTTTACCCGTTAAAGCCTCGCCTTCGGTCTCGTTAATAATAAAGTAATCGATCAGCGCCAAGGGCAGGGCCCGGGCGTTTGCGTTCATCGGCGCCATGTTGAAAGCAACTTGCAAGCCTTTTGCTTTGGCCTGACGAATAGCAGCTTCGTTGCCGCTGGTTTCGTTTTGAATGAGTAAGATCTCATCGCCAGTTGCGTCGTTAAGCGCCGCATCAATGAGGTGCTCGTGTGCCGCTAGATTGGCACCACCCAAGATGATGATGGCATTTTCTCCGCTCGGATCGATTTGTAAAATCGCCTGACCTGTTGGGGTATTGGTAATGCCGAGGTGGGTGATGTTCACGCCGCGTGCGGTCATAAGCTCTGCAAGCCACCGTCCGTCCTCACCGACTGCGCCAACATGGGTGACCGCGCAACCGGCTTCGGCAACTGCGATGGATTGATTGAGACCTTTCCCGCCCGGGAAAATGGCGTAACCCGTACTGCTGAGGGTTTCGCCTGCGCGAACAAAATGCGGAATTTGAAAAACGTGATCAATGCAGCAGGATCCGTAGTTGATAATTTGACTCATGTTGGGTTTCTAATTGCTCAAAAATTCTGTTTAAGTTATCCGAACGGAATCTTTTGCACAATCAAAGCAGGTGTCCGGGCGCGAATCGCGCTCTGGGGTTGCAAGCGCCAGCGCCGGTTTGGTGAAGGTCTGCGTCCTTGAAATTCTTCGTTTGCTTTACTCGGCGTGGAAGCGGTCTGTGAAAATGCGCGTCATCGCGTCAACCAGGATCTGTCTATGAAGGTTTTACTGCTGCTTGTTTTGTTTGCCGTCAGTTCGGCCGCGTTCAGCGAAGATGCGGCGCTATCGCCACCGGCCACTTCGAAGGTGGTGCTGCATGTTTTGGGGGTCGCGCAAGATGCCGGTTATCCGCAGGTGAATTGTTATGAGCCGCGGTGCTTGCCGGTCTGGGCACAGCCCGAGTTAGGCTCCGGCGCAAGTATGCTGGCGCTGGTAATTGATGGCCGGCGATTTCACCTTTTTGATGCGGCGCCGACCCTGCCGCGCCAGTTGTATCAGTTCTGGACAGAGACCGGTTTAACCTTGGGCGACCTGGACGGCGTCTGGTTAACCCATGCCCATATGGGTCACTACGCAGGACTGCTGCATTTTGGTAAAGAGGCTGCCAACACCCGCGCGGTGCCAGTGCATGCCATGCCGAGAATGATGGCGTTCCTTGCGCGAAACGGACCTTGGCGCCAATTGGTATCGACGCAAAATATTGTGGTGCGTCCGTTAACCGCCAATACGCCTGTTTTGATTGGGGCTGCGAAGATAACGCCTTGGTTAGTGCCTCATCGAGATGAGTTTAGTGAAACCGTCGGTTATTTGATTGAAGGGCCCAATAAGCGGGCAGTGTACTTGCCAGATATCGATAAGTGGCAAAAGTGGGATCAAGACTTGGCCACGGTTCTTAAAACGGTTGATGTCGCATTGCTCGATGCCACGTTTTTCAGCGGGGATGAGTTACCTGGTCGCGATATTGCCTTGATCCCTCACCCAACGGTTCTGGAATCGATAGCGCTGTTAAAGCAACTGCCCAGGCCTGTGCGCTCAAGGGTTGTGTTCACGCATATGAACCATACAAACCCGTTGCTCGACCCGGGTTCGAAAGCAACGCAATCGGTACTTGCCTTGGGGTTTAAGATCGCCCGAATCGGTGACCGGTTTGATCTTTAATTGGGTTGCGCGGTCATTATCCGGGTTCAGGTTTTTGAGAATAATCTCCGCTCATCTTCGAGCCGAGCAGCTGAACCAGGATTAAACCGAATCCTGCGGTTGCGAGGTAGATCAGGATGATCCAGATAACGGGAATGCTGGGTAGGATCGGCGCCATAATGGCCAGGATATGAAAGCTCAGGAACAAAATCGCAATATTGAAGAAGGCCAATTCTTTCGCGACAGAGCTCGCAAGGTTGGGATCCAGAATACGAAGTAATAAAATGCCGCTGCCGGTTGAGCCGCAACAGCAGCCGAAAATCGTGAGGCCGCGCTCGGCGCCCAATGTTTTGAGGCGCAGTCCTGCGGTAAAGCACAGTGCAGCGGTCACCAAGGTTACGAGGCTCGCGACCAGTAAGATGGGTTGCCAGAACTGGGTCAACAGCGCGAAGTTGATGCTCAAAAGGCTTGCGGTAACCATGAGGTCCACCGAGGACCCAGTGATCCGTTTTTGGGTTTCGTCATCCACAAATTGGCCGAGATTGAAGCGGTCCAAGAGCGCACGTAACCCCACGCAGATCATCAGTCCGTGAAAAAAGAAAAGATTATAGCTAAAGATATTCTCAAAATGGGTTCCGGCCACGAAAGGGTGAACGAGCTTCAAGTATTGATCGGTGATGAGGTAGGCGCACCCGAGCAAACCGATGTGAAATGCGAATGAATCAACATTCGCGGAATGGGTGATGAGCTTGCCTGAAGCTGGGGCCGCGTCCCCGCTGTAGAGTCCGCGTTCGAAATCCTGATCAAGCGACCCGCCCCTTCCGCTGTGCAAGTTTTTTTTGAGAATCCAACGCGCCATTGGGACGCCCACCGCAAAAGCCGCAACAAAGCCAAGGCTTGCGTAGATGAGTCCAAAGTCCACCGCATGCTGAATGTTATAGGCGGTAGTCCATAAATCCCCCAGGGCCAAAGCTTGGCCGGGGCCTTGTGTGAAGCCGTGTGTGGCAATTAAACCGAGAAAGCCGGAAAGGGGCTCTGACGCGATGGTGTTGTAGGCGCTGATGGCCGCGAGTCCAACAAGGGCCTGTAACACGAGGCAAATCACCCAGATAAGCGATAGCCACAAACCGCCGAGCGCGACAGGCTGTTGCCCTGCAATGGGCTGAGCGCGGCTGGTCAGCACAAGAGACATAAAGCTGAGGGTAAAAAAATGAAACGCAAAAGCGGTAAAGTCGGCTGCTTTGAACCCCATAGCCCAATCAAGGGCGATCAGGCCGAAGCCGAGGGTGCCGCCAATTAGGCTCGCTGGGACCAGGTTGATTTGGAAGAACCGAACATTGGCCCGGATCAGGGTTCCAAAGACGAGCAATGCCGCCAAAAACGCAAAGGATAAGATGCCTGGAAAGGTTTGCGCCATGATTAATATCGTCCTTAAGCGGTGCGAGAGGTTGAAAGCTAAAGGGTGTGTTGGTTGAAAGCAACCGTTCAACGCGCGCGGTTATCTTCGAAAGTGTCTGGCGGCGGTGTTAGGCGGACTAACTGATTTGATAATCGCTTGGTTGCAGGTGGGAATCCGAGTCAATTGGATTAATTTAGGGATAATTAACAACTAAGATGGATACTTTTGTATTAATTAAGGGTTTTAACTTTTTTTATTAGCATAAAGTTGATAATTTAATAACTATTAATCTATTTTAAAATTTATTTTTAATAAATCTTCTTATAAATCATAATTTAAAATATATCCCCAATATATTAATTTATTATGTTATTAAATAGGGGTAATTACCCAATAACTGGCGATTACCGGGCGTAAAAATTCTGATCTAGTCATTTCAAGAGGCGATTGGCGGCTCTGTTTATGTTGTGTTGTGTTGTGTTGACGCGTGTCGTGCTGATCAAATCAAGTGCTCGATCGGTGTTGAACATTCCGTTTGAAAATCAAGCGGATCTTGCTTGCCGAGTGCAAGATGCGCCCCTGCACGCAATGCTGCGGCAAGCCTTGCGCCGGGATGCAGTGGTCCGCCGGCTTTCCCAAGCTAGCCTTTGCTAAAGTGGTCATCCTTAAAGTGAAGGGTTCAGCAAGGCGCTAGCGCCGCTTAAGGTTAAGCGTTGAGCGGCGTCCAATAGTGTTCTAACGCCATTAGCCAGCGATCGATCATGGTCTTGCCGAGGCCTGTCAGGCGCAAGGATAAGGCGTGATGCGTGGTATGAACCGTATAAGAGAAATCACCTTTTATCCGGTACAATGAAAAACCAGCGCTAAAGCTGGATTCTAAGGCCAGCAAAGGATAAGATCTCGCGGTTTTTACGCCCCCACGCCCCTCTAATGTAAGAGAAAGTACCATGACAGACTTAAGCCTATATAGAAATATTGGAATCTTTGCCCATGTTGATGCGGGCAAAACCACCACCACAGAAAGAATCCTGAACATTACTGGGAAGATCCACAAGATTGGTGAAGTGCACGATGGTGCGGCAACCACTGACTTTATGGATCAGGAGCAGGAGCGGGGCATTACCATTCAGTCTGCTGCAACGACGACTTTTTGGAAGGATCATCGGCTGAATATCATTGATACGCCGGGCCACGTTGACTTTACGATCGAGGTTTACCGGTCTTTAAAGGTTCTAGATGGCGGGGTTGGTGTCTTTTGTGGCTCGGGTGGCGTTGAACCGCAGTCTGAAACCAATTGGCGGTATGCCAATGAATCGGAAGTTGCGCGGATTATTTTTGTGAATAAGCTCGACCGCATGGGTGCCGACTTCTACCGCGTGGTCGATCAGGTCCGCACTGTGCTTGCTGCGAATCCTTTGGTGATGACGCTCCCCATTGGAACTGAAGAACATTTCAAGGGTGTGGTTGATGTCCTTACTCAGAAGGCGTACATCTGGGATGATTCGGGCGATCCCTTGAAGTACGAAGTGTCTGATGTCCCTGAGGACATGGTGGAACTGGTTGCAGAGTATCGTGAAAAGTTGATCGAAGCAGCCATCGAGATGGACGAAGACCTTATGATGTCTTATCTGGAAGATGGCGTTGAGCCGTCCATTGATGAGCTTAAGCGATGCATCCGGTTGGGCACAATTGGGCTGAACTTCTTCCCAACCTATTGCGGTTCCGCATTCAAGAACAAGGGCGTTCAGAATATCTTAGACGCGGTCGTTGATTATTTACCGAATCCAACGGAAGTTGAGCCCCAAGAAGAAGTCGACATTGAAGGCAACCCAACGGGTGGTCTGGCTTTGGTTGATGCCAGTAAGCCGTTGCGCGCGCTCGCCTTTAAAATTATGGACGATCGGTTCGGCGCGCTGACCTTTACGCGGGTTTATTCAGGAAAGTTGAAGAAGGGCGATACGGTCCTGAATACTTTTACGGGTAAAACGGAGCGGATCAGTCGGATTGTTGAGATGCATGCCGATGAGCGGATCGAGCGAGACTCAGCGGAAGCGGGTGATATCGTTGCACTGATTGGTCTTAAGAATACCCAAACGGGACATACACTTGCCGATCAAAAGAACCCTGCAACCCTCGAGCCGATGGTCTTTCCGGAGCCTGTTATTTACATCGCGATTTCGCCCAAAGATAAGGGTGGTGCTGAAAAGATGGGACTGGCGTTATCGAAAATGATTCAAGAAGATCCCTCCTTCCATATGGAAACCGATCAAGAGTCTGGTGAGACAATCATTAAAGGTATGGGCGAGTTACATCTGGATATTAAGGTTGATATCCTTCGGCGAACCCATGGCGTTGACGTGGTTGTGGGCAAGCCCTTGGTTGCCTATAGAGAGACGATTACCCAGCGCGTCGAAGACAGCTACACCCATAAAAAGCAATCCGGCGGCTCGGGTCAGTTTGCAAAAATCGACTACGCGGTTGAGCCAGCAGAAGCAGGCACAGGGTATATCTTCGAATCGGTTGTCACAGGGGGCAACGTGCCGCGAGAGTTTTGGCCAGCGGTCGAGAAGGGCTTTCGAGTCTGCCTTGAGGAAGGTCCACTTGCAGGGTACCCCTGTTTGGATGTGAAGTTGACGCTGATTGATGGTGCTTTCCACGCTGTTGACTCGTCCGCGATTGCTTATGAGCTTGCCTCCAGGGCGGCATATCGGCAAACGATGCCCAAGGCGGCGCCTCAAATCATGGAGCCCATCATGAAAATCGATGTGTTCACGCCAGAAGACCATGTGGGTGACGTGATTGGTGACTTGAACCGTCGTCGCGGCATGATCCAAGGACAAGAGCCTGGTCCGACAGGTGTTCGGGTGAAGGCGTCTGCGCCCCTATCTGAAATGTTTGGTTATATTGGTGACCTTCGAACGATGACCTCTGGTCGTGGTCAGTTTTCAATGGAGTTCAGTCATTATGATCCAACGCCTAGAAATGTCGCTGAAGATGTCATTAAAGATGCCAAAGAGCGTAAAGCCGCAAAAGGTTAAATCGTGTTGGTTATCAATGGACCGAGCGCCTGCTCGGTCGAAGATTTGGTAAGCGCGCAGAGCGGGCGTCACGCGCATGAATAGGCCAGCGAATGAAAGCATTGAGTCGCCTTGTATAGGCGTTTGTGCGCTAGATGGGCTTACCTGTCTCGGGTGTGGTCGATCTGTCGATGAGATAGAGGCTTGGGCGCAGGCATCCACGGCTGAGAGAGTTGCTATCCTTCAGCGGATCAAAATGGGTGTGACCCGTTGATTGGGTAACCGCGAGGCGATCCGAGCTAAGGCGTTGTGGCGTTATCTCGAGAAGCAGTCCAACAAGTGCCGTTCAAGGTCAGTAGGCGAAATAAAACAAGAATGAGTCTCGTTCTGAGCGCCGCGAGGGGCGCCGGAGTGGCGGGCCCGTTTCGCGGCGTCAATGTTGTCACCGTTGACGTTCGTTGATTGAATGAGGTTTAACGTGTGGCGGTTAATTGATTAGGCCAGCCGAAGCGCGGTCGATCTTGCTGATACGGGCTGTTTTGGCTGCTCAGACAGATCGTGAGGGTGCCACTGTCGGGTTCTAGGCAGTGCCAGCGTATGGATTCTATGTGACCATGAACACTAAAGGTCTTGATAGCTCTTGGCTCGCCTTTAAACAAGCTGCGCAGGGCTGCCTGCGTGCCTAAGTGGCAAAGGTTAAGGGCGTCGCAGTTGGTATAGATAGCCGATTGGGTAAAAGAGATTTCTTTTTCTTGTTTTAAGCAGTGCCAGTTTAAGGTCTGTACCTCGCTGGAAGTTTGGCATTGGTAGCCCTTTTTGGTTAAGAGTTGAACGCCCTTTTGGTGGGGGTTGGTTGCCAATGTTTTAATGGTTTTAATCGAGGCACCCTTCAGTACGCAGGGTGCCAAGAGTGCTAAAACTACGATAATAAATGTTATTTTGCTCACGAAAATCCTTTTTCATGGGTTAAAAAAGCATTATATAGCCAGTTTCACGATATCCGCCCTGATGTGACAAAAAGAGGTGCAGATTGTTCTTTTTGCATCCGTTTTGCGCAATCGCTAGGTTATAGCCGCTTGATTCAATAAGATGGGCCGGGAATGGGGCCAAAATATGGCTTGGTTAATAAAGCGTTTTAGCCAAGCATGGTTGTGAATACAGGATGTAATTGAGCTATGTCGAACACTAAGGCATGTAATAACGATTGGTATTTTGGTCCATCTGTCATTGCTTTAGGCGCTTTATCGAAAAGATTAGGCCGCCCAATGGCTTGGTTTGACAGAGTGTCTAGCTCCGCATCGATTGATGCGTTGCCTGAAAGGATCAGCCCACGGGATCTCAGTGCGCTGCATCAGGCAATTCAATGCCAGCTGCTGCCAGGACAATGGGGACGTTTCTGGGGTAAAGACTCGTTTCAGTATGCCCCGACCGTCTGGACACTTTGCGCCGCTGCGCCGACCTTTGATGAGGTACTCAGTTCCGGTGCCCGGTTGAGCTTACTTGACTCGAGTGCGTTTATTTTTTCGCTACAAAAAAGGTTAGAAACGGTCAGTGTCACCATCTACCCGATTGTGGCCTTGGCAGAATGGCAGCACTTGATGCTAGTACAGCAGTTGGCATTGGGGTTTCCAAGGCTGGTTGGCAATCAAAATCTGGTGCGGTCTGTAGTGTTATCGGGGCGCCCTCAAACGATCAAGCAATTGGCTGCTTGCGAGCCCTCAGCTTGTCGTGAGTTAATTGGCGCATCGGAAGTGGTATTTGATCGCGCCATTTTAGAGCTAAAAAATCCAGCCGCCAGTGAAAGCTGGGAGGTCATTACCCGATCGGTTATAGAGCCGCTCATGGGGCTGCGGCTTAAGCAGCAGTCCGCAACCTATCGAGTGATTAAAGTATTGATTGATCATTGTGCTGCCGGCGTGCCGCTGGACATGGTTTCGGTTGCGGTGGCGCTCCACACTGAAAAATCGACCTTACGGCGACGATTAAAGGCCGAAGGCCAGTCATTTTCCCGGTTATTGGCGCAGTTTCGGATTCAGGAGGCAGGGCTTAGATTATTAAAAGATGACGACCTTGCTCAAATTAGCCACAGTCTTGGGTATCAGTCTGTTATCTCACTTAGGCGGCTGCTCAAAGACGCCCGGAAAGTTGCGGCGTGATCGCAGCAAGTCCCGAAAGACCCTCTTACTGCGCCTAGGTGTGACAGGCGCTGGGATAGGCTCAAGTGAGAATACCCCAGGGCGCGTTGTGCGTTCAGCCGAGCTTTTCGATGATATCGCCAAACAATTCTGTATCAGAGGGCAGCTCTTTTGATTTGATCAGCGGTTTGGAAATCCAGGTCTCGTTGATCAGATCGCGCCAAGAAATGTTGTTGTTTGTTCCGTTGCCACCCCAAGAGCCGCAACCCAATGAAAAGGTTTGGCGCATGCCGTTCCAGAGATTGCCGCTATTGGACGCTGCTTGAGGCTGGTTGACCATCACGCGTGAGGTTCGGGTGGCGTTAGCGAGTTTCATAATATTGTCATCGCTGCTGGAATAAATACCGCAGGAGTGGCCTTGGCCTTGGTAGCTTTGAATGTTGTTGGTCAGTTCGATGGCATGATCAAGGTCTGAGGCTCGATACAAGGCCATAATGACTGAAAGTTTTTCGCCTGAAAATGGAAATTCAGCACCCCAGCCCGATTCAATAACAATATAAAATTCTGTGCCTTCCGGTACCGTTAGGCCGGCCATCTCGGCTATTTTTGCAGCCGTTTGCGCAACAATCGTCGTATTGAAGTGGCCTTCGTCATCCCAAAGTGTCTTTTGAAGCTTATGCTTTTCTTCAGCGTTGCAGAGGTAGCCGCCCTTAGCTTGCAGTTTGGCAATCATGTCATCGTAGATTGACTCAACCAGGATGACGGAATTATCAGAAGAGCAGGAGGCCGCGAGGTCCAGCGTCTTAGAGAGATGAATTTTCGTCGCAGCATCGTCTAAGTCAGCAGTGTCATCAACCGTTATGACGGCATTTCCGACGCCGACGCCCAGTGCTGGCGTCCCGCTTGAATAAGCCGCGGTCACCATTGCACCGCCGCCGGTGGCGAGGACTCGATCACATTGTCGCATCAGCTCGTTTGTCAGTTCTAAGCTGGGGGTCTCGATGCCAATAACAAGATCCGCGGGCGCGCCGAGTTTTTCGAGGGCGGCGCGCATGAGATCGCAAATTTTCTTATTGGTCAGTTTGGCTCTTGGGTGAGGGGCCACGATAATCGCGTTCCTGCCCTTCACCGCATGAATGGCTTTAATGACCGGGGTGGCCTCAGGATTGGTCGATGGCGAGAGTGCGCCAATAACGCCCATCGGTTTTGCGATTTTGATGAGATTTCGCTCGACGTCTTCTTCAAGGATGCCAACGGATTGGTCATGGATGATATCCATCAACGTTGCCCGAGTTTTTCGCTGAATCTTAAGGAACTTGCCGGCGTAGTTGCCAAGTTGGGTTTCATCGACGGTGAATTGAGCGATGTCTTCGGCGACGCCCGGACGGGCAACGGACCAGACCATGGCTCGGATCAGGTCATCCACCTGTTCTTGAGTGTAATGTTCTATCGCGTGTTGAGCCGCTCGAGAGCGTCGAATGAGCTCGGCAATTTCTGCTGCTGCTGGGCTAAGCGCTTGATCGGTGGTGCTGGACATAGAGACTCTCCGGAGAATTTGAAAATGACGAGGTTGAAGTCTACACGGCTGCGGCAAGCCCGCCAAGAATGCAGGATTGGTGTTTTGGTCGGGATGGCGAGATTTGAACTCACGACCCCTGCCTCCCGAAGACAGTGCTCTACCAGGCTGAGCTACACCCCGACGTGGCGAAATTATAATACAACTCGGATCAGGGTGTTTAAGTTTGTCGGTTTACCGAAAATTCGATCAATTGGATCAGAGCCTGTTTGAACGGGCTGGCAGGCAGAGCGCAAAGCGCATCCAGAGCCAGGCCTCTTTGGGCAAGGGCTTGTTCAAGGGTGTACTGCAACCCGCCAGAGGTATCGACAGCCTTGAGAATGGCGGGCAGCGCGTCCGCCGTGCCTGGGTTGTTAACAGCGGATCGGATCAACGCGGCATCTTGCTCTGAGCCTTGTCGTAACGCGACGATGAGCGGCAGGGTCATCTTGCCTTCTGCCAAATCATCCCCGATATTTTTACCAAGATCACAGGTCGTGCCATCGTAGTCGAGGAGATCGTCCATGAGTTGAAAGGCGATCCCAAGATGTTTGCCGAAGTGATTGAGTGCACGCCTTGTGGTCTCGTTTGCATTGGCAAGGACTGAGCCCGAGTGCGCAGCGACTTCAAACAATAACGCCGTTTTTCGGTAGATCACCTCGCGATAAATTGTCTCTGTAATCTCGGGATCCCGAAGATACATGAGTTGCTGAACCTCACCCTCAGCAATGCCATTGGTCGCTTTGGACAGCAGGCCCATAACGTCTAGGTTGCCGATCTCAACCATCATTTCGAAGGCGCGTGAGTGCAAGAAGTCGCCAACCAACACGCTGGCGGCGTTGCCCCAAGTCGCATTGGCAGTCGCTCTGCCGCGCCTAAGAGATGAATTGTCGACAACATCGTCATGGAGCAGCATCGCCGTATGTAGAAATTCAATAATGACAGCGAGCTTAATATGCTCTGAGCCTTTGTAGCCACTAGCGCGGGCCGCCAATAGGACGAGTAAGGGCCTGAGGCGCTTGCCGCCGGCTTTAATGATGTACGCCGAGATTTCTTCAACCAAAGGGATGTCGGAGTTCAAGCTTTCGATAATGAGCGCATCAACCGCTTCAAAATCTTCACGAACGGCTTCAAATATCGGTTGGAGCATGCTGGGCGGGCTTTTTGCAGGGTTTAAGAGGGGCAAATGCTATGGTCAGAGGTTCCTGCCTGTCAAGGCCAAACCCGGAAATCTCGTATTGCTATCGAGTTTGAGTTCGCTTATCATTGCGCGTCCTGAAAACGAGGTCTGTGCTGGGTTTGTGTAGCCAATTTGTGTAGCCAAAAGTTGGACACGTCTATCTCGGTTATAAAAGCGGGATGAGCCAACGGTACAGTCGAACAGAAAGTCGTTTAAAGGTTAAGTCTAGGGACCGATAAAGCAAAAATTCAGAGGCGGTTCAAGGGGTTAGAAAAGGCCTTCAATGCCAACGCGAGAGGGACCGGTTTAGAATCTAACGGTTTCAGTTTGCTCGGTAAGGGTCAATGAGCTGTCGAAGTCAAACAGGGAATGTTTTCAGAAAGTAGAA
>ERZ807291.434-NODE-434-length-71410-cov-19.750963_pt1 | contig 71410 bp, 62 predicted proteins | sample MGYA00521257_ERZ807291 | MGnify/ENA primary metagenome ERZ807291 (study PRJEB31413, sample SAMN03169783) | marine metagenome | biome: Marine; feature: Water; material: Subsurface seawater | place: North Sea | collected 2011-04-28 | depth 1 m m ... | reverse complement strand
GTCAAACGCTGCCTGCGTCTCCCTTCCCAATATTCACAATGTCAAACAGCTATGGAAGCGTTATTCTACTTCCAAAACAAAAGGCCTAACTTAAGGCCTTAGCGCCCGCAAGGTTTCCCTCAGCGAGGAGCGCTATATAGGCAAAGGGTTTTTCACTTGCAACACCTTTTTTCACAAAATCGATAAAAAAACGTATATAACTAAATACGAAAACTGAAAGATAACAAAAACTCAATAATTACTAGGTTTTTAATATCTTAAAGTATTAAAATAAATTGATTTCGATTTCTTCATTACTGCATTTCAACCAAAAAAACTATAAAAAAATTTGAGTACCGTAAAATAAATCGATTTAGAAATGTTTTTTGTTCATTTGTTATTGCCAACCGCGTGATATAAAGAGTGATAAGATAAAGATGAGTGAAACAAACTCAATGAAAGACTGGAAATGAGGATAACTATGCATAACTTAAACATAATTAACAACAAAACAAAGCGTAGTAGAGTATTAGCATACCTTGTATTACCCACAATAACACTATTATCGGCATGCGTAGAAATTCAAAGCAGCAGTCATAGCACTGAAAAAAATAATACACCGGATACCCACAAAGAAGAACCTGGGCAGGCCAAAAATGTAATTTTATTCATAGGTGACGGCATGGGAATATCAACAATAACCGCTACTAGGATATTTGACGGCCAATCTAAAGATATGGAAGGGGAAGAGAATAGCCTCGCATTTGACAACTTTGAGAACGTAGCTTTGATAAAAACTTACAATACCAATGCTCAAGTCCCAGACAGTGCGGGAACAGCAACAGCAATAATGTCAGGATATAAAACAAATATAGGCACTATAAATGTGAGACCCGGTCAGAAATATGAGGGATGTGGTAGTATACCAGCCATTAAAACTCTAACTGATCGCAGTCATTCAGCTGGTAAGTCAGTAGGTATTGTAACGACGACAAGAATTACACATGCAACTCCTGCAGCGATGTTTGCACATGCCGATAATAGAAATTGGGAATCAGACAATGAAGTACCTAGAGAAGCAAAGGATGCGGGCTGTAAAAGTATAGCTCAGCAGATGGTTGAAAGTGAAGCAGAAATTATAATGGGCGGAGGGACCTCTAAGTTTTCAGAGAATCAATTGATTACCCTAAAGGCCAATTATACTTTTGCTGAGAACAAAGCTGATATGAAAAATTTTAAAGACGGAAAACTAAGAGCTTTATTTAGCAAATCACACATGAGTTTTGAGGCTGACCGGGACCCGGCTGAACAGCCATCTCTGGCTGAAATGACAGAAACGGCAATAAAAAACCTGAAATCCAACCAAGAGGGGTATGTTCTAATGGTTGAAGCCGGTCGTATTGACCATGCCCATCACGGAACAAATGCCTTTCGGGCCCTGACCGATGCACAAGCTCTTAATGAAGCTGTAAAGGTTGCAATTGAAATGGCAAGTGAAGAAACACTCATAATGGTAACGGCGGACCATAGCCATGTCTTCACAATGGCTGGTTACCCAGTTAGAGGCAACCCTATATTAGGTCTAGTGAAGTCAATTGACCAAACCACAGGCCTACCATCTGACAGTTATGAAAAAGCTCTTGATGGTAAGCCCTATACTACACTGGGTTATCACAATGGACCTCATTTAAGGGTCGCGAGTGCAGATAACAGACCATTAACGAATGAAGACGTACAGGATAAGAACTACCGCCAACAAACAGCAATACCCATGAATACTGAGACACACGCGGGTGAGGATGTTGCATTATTTGGTCATGGACCTGGATCAGAAAACATAAGAGGTGTAATGGAGCAAAATAAAATATCTGATGTCATAGACCTAGCTTTAGGGCTAAATTAGGTAGTTAAGGATAATAAGGGACTCATTTGGTAATTTGAAATCGTGAGTCAAATTTTCCTTTTGTGATCATCTCATTAATCAGTTCCGCTGAGCCAGCACATAAAGTCCAACCCATGTGGCCATGGCCGGTATTCACCCATAACCCTGATAATGAAGTCTCACAGATATAAGGCTTTCCCGATAAAGACATTGGCCGCAAACCCGACCATATCTCTTTGGCTGGTTTCAAAGAATTTATTATATCAGGAGCCAGCTCTGACCATCTTTCGAGCAGCACAACTTCAGAAATTTCATCACATGTCCCAGAAATACGTAATTGGTCATCAAAAACAGTTATTGCAGAGTGCGATGCACTATCCATTATTGGGGCATTAGGAAGTCTCGTTTTGGGCCTTTCGTAATTTATAGCATATCCGCTAACAGGTTTTATCGGTAGTTCCAAATCAACTTGTCGCATTAGATCTGAGCTTGATGCGCCTGCTGCGATAATAACATGATCAGCATCTATAATGCACTCATTTAACTGCAAAGAAACTCTCATGTTTTTTTCTTTGAGTCTCAATGATCTAGCATTATATATAAAATTTATTCCGCGCCGCTGTAAATCAGCCTCAAGGTTTAATGCATATTCTCTGGCATTCCCCCATTTATCTCCTGCAAAGTAAAGAGCAGGGTGGCCTAACGTATCAGTTTCATGAGTTACTTGAATGGATTCAATACTATTACTTTTATAATCATTCATGGCATCATGAGCCGAAACAAGGTCGCCATATATTTTGTAACAACCTGATTTTATTTTTTGATTACCAAAACCCAGTCGAGCCGAGACACCTTTCTGAACAACACTTGATCTCAAGGCTAACTGATGAACAGCTTTGAAAGCTGTGGATGCATCTCCCTTTTTTTTATCGACTAACCATGGCCAAGATTGGCTGGGGTGTAACATGCCAGAATTAGAGTAACTTGCACCATAGACAGGGCCATGCTGTGACTCAATTACTGTAACTCTATGACCAGCTAGCGCTAATAAGTCAGCAGATGAGAGACCAACTAATCCCGCACCAATAATTATAATATTCAAGCTGTTTTGCATCAATGGGCCGTATATTAATTATGAGTTGTTTAAGTTCAAGCTATATGAGGCTTTACTAATTAGACTCAAGTACTTTATGGAGAATGTATGCGCCTTGTAAAACTGATTTTTTTAACAACCATTGCCATCATTCTATCTTGTTGCCAAACTGTCTCACCCGAAAACCCTGGCACCCTAGTTATGACAGCTATGGGGCCCATACAAGGCACCATAACAAAAGATGAAAATGTTTTTAATTATAAAGGCATCCCTTATGCAAAACCTCCTCTGGGTAAATTAAGGTGGAGCCCCCCTGAGGAAACTGACAGCTGGGCTGAAGTAAAATTGGCTAATAGTTATGGTAATCGCTGCATGCAGCCAGATGATACGGAGGATGGATATTTCAATCGATTAATCGAGGGACATGGGTTAAATAAATTCCTAACTTATTTAATCAAGAAAGGCGTCGCATCTCAAAAGCCCGCACCCATGAGTGAGGACTGTCTGTACTTAAACATTCGTACTGACAACATTCGTGGTGACAAGAAGGGTAAAAAATTAAAGCCCGTAATGGTCTGGATTCACGGCGGGGGTCATCAGTTCGGCTCAAGCGATCTCAGCTACTATCAAAGCAATACTTTGGTAAATAAAGGTGTTGTTCTTGTAACCATAAATTATAGGCTAGGTGTTATGGGTTATATGGCCCATCCATCCTTGTCCAAATCCGACCCAAACGGGGTGTCTGGAAACTACGGTACACTTGATCAGATAGCAGCTCTCGAATGGGTACAAAAGAATATAAATTCCTTCGGGGGAGACCCCAATAATGTTACTATTTTTGGGGAAAGCGCAGGTGCTTGGTCCGTCACAGAACTCATGGCCACACCTCTAGCAGGAGGACTTTTCCACAAAGCGATTGGTCAAAGCGGAGCATCTTCATACCATATGGGACAAATGGATGGTGAGGGTGTTGGGTGGCCTAGTGGTTATCAAACTGGCCTTGTTGTTACAGAAGCCCTTGGCCTCAAAAACCCTACAGCAAAAGACCTAAGGGCCATTCCTGCAGAGAAGATTCAAAGCGTGGTAACAGAAAAAATGAGCGAGGGTTTTCACCATGTTCGCGACGGATACGTATTTCCAGAAAATGTAGGTTTATCTTTCTCGAAAAATAAATACAACAAAGTACCTATGCTTTTCGGCTACAATTCAGATGAAGGTACATTATTTTTTCCAGATGACGAACAACCCACCATATGGATACCGGACTTAACCCCGGGATCTAAAAAAGAACTATCGACAAAATTAAAAGAATTTTTTCCTGCAAATCACGAAAAACTGATTGACCTTTATAATCTCGATGAGGACTTTACAGCAGGGGGTACTCAATGGATGGGGGATGAGATATTTGGTGTAAATATACGTTACGTAACTCGGCAAAATGAAATTCATGGGGGGGAAAGCTATTTATACCATTTCTCTAGGGTCCCGCCCAGCAACAAACAAACCATAGGGGCCTTTCATGCCGCTGAAATCCCATTTGTATTTGGGAGCTATGAAAAAACAATTGGCTACAGTAAAGAAGATATAAAACTAGCAGAGCTCATGCAGAATTACTGGGTAAATTTTGCAAAAAATGGTAACCCCAACGGAGATAATCTACCTGAGTGGCCGCTTCATAAAAACATAAACTGGATGAAATTTACGGCCAACACCGGTGAAAACTCTGAAGCAATAAAACATTTACGAGAAGAAAAACTGGACGCACTTGAGGAAGGACTATTGTTATTCCTTGCAAAGCTCGAGAAAACTCATACCGTAGGAAAATAGTAAACTTTTTAATGGCGCAAATTGTCATTTAATTTAATATTTACCTATTTTGCCTAAAATACTCATCATGGGCTTATACAAGAAAATAATATTGCCGTGGTGCTTAGACAAAGCCTGTGGGACAAATGCGATAACCAAACAGAGAGAGAAAATTATTCCCCTTGCATCAGGCGTAGTTCTAGAAATTGGAATAGGGTCTGGATTAAATATACCTCACTATGACAGCAAAAAAGTTATCAAAGTTCTTGGTTTAGAGCCTGACGAAAAAATGTGGAAGAAATCTATCAAAAAAAGAGACTATTCCGATCTTTCCATCGAACGCATCGGTCTATCAGGAGAAGAAGTTCCTTTAAAAAACAATTCCGTTGATAACGTGGTCGTTACATATTCATTATGCACTATACCAGATGCAGTAAAAGCCCTTCTTGAAATGAAGCGGGTTCTTCGGCCCGGGGGGAAAATATTTTTCTCTGAGCATGGAAAAGCCCCTGATATCCAAATTCAAAAACAACAAAATTTTATCGATCCACTTTGGGGTAAAATAGCAGGTGGTTGCCATACTGGGCGTGACATACCTTTTTTATTTAAACAAGCAGGTTTAAAGTTTGAATTTCTTGAAGAAATGTATATCCCTGGCCCAAAAGTTTTAAGTTACAATTATTGGGGGGCGGCTTTTGCCTGACAACACCCAATTATTTTATTTATAACTAGACACTTATTTTGCATGTATAAATTGTAGAGCAATGAAACCAAATAAAGCGCAAACGAAAAGTATAACAAAAGATACTAAACGCCAAGGCCGGCCAGGTAGATTGCCATTATCTGACTCTGCAAAAATTACCCGCAAAATTACAGCTATCACACTTTGTGTCGGGCTAATTTTAGCAACAGGGAAGTGGTATATTTATAGCGAAAGTAATTCAGTTGGCATATTGTCGTCCTTAGTCCATTCTACATTAGATCTTTTAGGCTCTGCATCTAGTTTCTTAGCTGTTCGATACGCGGCTAAACCTCCGAATGATAAATTCAAGTTTGGGCATGGTAAGGCTGAAAGCTTTTCTGCTGTTTTTCAAGTCTGCCTGATTATTTTAGGGGCATTTCACCTTTTTGAAGCCATTATCGATAGAGTTTCTAATCCACGCACGTTGATACAAGGTGATGTAGCTATTATTATTATGATCACTTTGACTCTCATAACCTTTTGTTTGTTAATTTTACAAACTCGCGCCGTACAATCTACAGGGTCAATAGCCGTTCGTGGTGATAGAGCGCATTACTTAGCTGATCTTTTTGCGAATATATTTGTAATCGTAGGAATAGCATTATCAAGCTTTACTATTTTGATATGGGCTGATGCGGCTGTAGGAGGGTTAATGGCAATCTGGTTGTTATGGACCGCATTTAAAATAGCTAAATTAGCATGGGCACAACTTATGGATAAAGAGCTCACTAGTTCAGAAAAAGACCTCATAAGACAATTAGCCCTGGAGGATAATCAAGTGATTGCAGTGCACGATCTGCGAACTAGGGCATCAGGTCCTCATATTCACATACAAATGCGCCTAGACCTCGATGATAAAATATCACTATCAGGAACCCATGACATCGTCTTGGCAGCAGAAAATAGGATGATGAAAGCATTTCAAGCCGCAGATATTTTAATTTATCCGCACCCAGTAAGTTGCGAACATAAGCATGGAAACAGACACTTTAACAACACCTTACCAAAAAATTAAAATTTCTTGGTAATCATTTTTAGAATATACAGATGAGAAAACTTTATCATTTCCCAATTGACCCAGCTTCTCGGCAAGCAAGAATTGCTCTTGCAGAGAAAAAATTAAAAGTGAAACTTGAGCAAATTGATCCATGGCAAACAAACAATGAGTTCATGAGCATTACTCCCGAAGGGGTACCCCCCACATTAGTTGATCTCGTACCAGGGGGTACAATTACGATTTGTGGGGCACGGGCAATATGTGAATATGTGAATGAGGGGTCGAGTCGGCACCCATTACTACCTGAGGAACGGTCTGCTCGCGCTGAATCAAGACGGATCGCAGCCTGGTTCGATATAAAATTTTCTCAAGAAGTAAACGCATATATTTTGCATGAAAAAATTGAAAAAAGTTTCTCAAACTTAGGTCCAACAGATACACAAACATTGAGGGATGGAAGAGAGCACTTAGATTATCACCTATCATACTTAACTTGGGTTTTGGAGCAAAGAGATTGGTTGGCAGGAGATACTTTTAGTTTAGCAGACATAGCTGGAGTTGCCCATATATCTTGTCTAGATTTTTTGAGTGAGATTAACTGGAAGAATTGGCCTGAAGTAAAGCGATGGTACCAAACCGCAAAATCAAGGCCTTCCGTACAAGGGTTATTAACCGATCGTTTGCCCGGCTTTAGGGCCCCAAGGCACTACACGGATCTGGATTTTTAATTTGTTTAGCTTAACAAAAACAATACTTGATAGATGTAATGAGTTAAATTTTACGAAGCCATATGTTGTGAATTTAGAAACTTATGGCCAAAAAACTGCTGACGATTTACGTGAATATATTGATAAAAAATACCATGGCACAATGTCTTGGATGCAGGAAACAGAGACGCGACGCAATCACCCTAATAGTCTTTGGCCAGATGCAAAGTCAGCAATTGTAATGGGTCTAAATTACGGCCCCTATGTTGATCCACTTATAAGTTTAAAAGACAAAGAGAAGGCATCTATTTCTGTTTACGCTAGGAATCAAGATTATCATAAAATCATTAAAGGACGGCTCAAAGAAATTGGTGGGCTGATTGCACGTGATACAGGTAAGGATATAAAAGTATTTGTGGATACGGCCCCGCTCATGGAAAAACCACTAGCTGCTGCCGCTGGACTAGGCTGGCAAGGAAAGCACACTAATCTTGTAAGTAGAGAATATGGGTCTTGGTTATTTCTCGGGGTAATTTTATCTGCAGCAAAAATTGAAGCCTCTGATGCAGAAATTAATCATTGCGGCACTTGCAACGAATGCATAAATATCTGTCCAACTGATGCTTTTCCTGAGCCCTATAAAATAGATGCTCGCAAATGTATATCCTACTTAACGATTGAACATAAGGGGCCAGTAGAAGAAAGTTTAAGAAGTAAAATGGGTAATCGGATATATGGGTGTGACGATTGCTTAGCAATATGTCCATGGAATAAATTCGCACAAACGGCTGCAGAAATTAAAGTTAAAGCCAAAGAAGCTCTGAATAACCCTGATTTATCGGAACTTGCTTCACTTTCCGATCTGAAATTTCGGCAATACTTTGCAAATTCACCCATAAAGAGGATCGGAAGAAACCAGTTTGTAAGAAATGTTTTATACGCTATTGGGAATAGTGAAAATATAGACCTTATCAAAGCAGTTGAAAAGCATTTGAAATCAGATGTTTTTATTATTAAAGACGCAGCAGAATGGGCGTATTTACAACTGACTAACACGCAAGTAAAATTAGAATAAAAATTAACTATATTTGGAAAAGAAGGTGATATGCCTAACGACTTTATAATAACACTATTGTGTTTAGCTTTGTGTGTTCTTCTGGGTATATTTAGCTTCAAAAAACACTTTGCTAAACACGAAAAACTTAAGCCGCGAATGGTTCCTTGGATTATAATTAGCTTAGGATCGATAGCAACTGCATTTATGTTATTTGTTCATTTAGTAAATATATTAGGAATAGAAACTGGAAGAAACTAACCAAATTTAATGAGATTAACCCATCGCCGTGTATACAAACTGGCCTTCAGAATTATATTCTCTAGTTATAAGCCCTCTATAGTTCAGGCAGTTAAGGTGGGCTATGGCCTCGCCTACTGCCATCATTCGGTTTCCATCGTCAATTTTACGCCTGAATAAAACAGAGTAAACCTCAGTTGATAATCTAGGGGTACTGCAATATTCTAAAAGCCTATTAAGGGCCTTTTCATGATGCTCAACAAGTCTATCAAGCCGGCGATGAGCGCCCGTAAATGGCAAACCATGGGCGGGTGCGATTAAAACATCCTCAGGAAGACTGCTTTTTAAGTGCTTACAGCTGCTTATCCAGTCTTCTAATGGGTTCGAATTGGGCTCTGTTGGCCATACTGATACATTCGAGCTGATATTTGGCAACAACTGGTCGCCCGTTAGGCATAAATTTAGTTCTTGGCTGTAAAGGCAGGCGTGTTCAGGGGAATGACCTGATCCAACTATTACTTGCCAGTCCATATTATTTATTACTATTTTATCATTCTCTATAAGTCTGTCATAACTATGCGGTAAGGCAGTAATTGCTTTTCCAAAGCCCCCAAAACGTGTTTTGTAAAGTTCAATTTGCTGTTCAGTAAATCCAGCCTTTTTATAATAACTTATACCTTCTGATGGAGCAACTTGGCCAGTATCCGCTGCCATTAAACGGCATAAAAAATATTCATCTCTTGTCATGAGAAGAGGCGCATCAAATTTCTTGCAAATCCATCCGGCAAGTCCAGTATGGTCTGGGTGTAAATGAGTGCATACGACTCTATTAACAGACTGACCCTTCATTAATTTTGAAAAATGGTTTTGCCAAATGCTCTTGCTAGCCTTATTGCCTATCCCTGTATCTACAACAACCCATTCATCTCCATCTCTTAGCGCCCAAAGATTTATATGGTCTAAACCTTTCATAGGTAAATCAAATCTTAACCAAAAAACACCATCAGCTATTTCAGTAGCTGATCCTGATTTAGGAGCTTCCTCAATAATAAAATTTAACATATTTGAGGCCAATGCATTTAAACCTTTTATTATTATGTAATTCGAGTTTTGGTAGAAAAACTAGTATATATCTTAGCGGCCGGTGTCTATCTAGTTTCTAAACATAAGTTAAATTTAATATATCCTAAGTAATGCTTTTATTTTGGCATATCTTTAGTACATAAAAAATTTTCTATAGTATTTTTAAGTCCAATTTAATATTAAACTATCCACGTTTGGACGAAGGCGCTCTTGTGGTGGTTCATTTACAGTCCCAATATAAACAAACCCTGAAATAGCCTCTGATGCGTCTAAGCCCATCGCAGAAAATACATTCGCATCATAAGCACACCATTCTGTTAGCCACTGAGCACCATAACCCCCAGCTTGAGCAGCTAAACATAGGTTATAACAAACTAACCCTGAGGTAATGAGCTGTTCTCTTTGAGGTGTGCCTCGAGAACATATTTTGGGACTTGAAATAACAGCAATTACCAATGGCGCACGTAAGAATTTCTCTTTTTCAAAAATAACTCTATCCGGAGAGGCGTTTTTATTAGCCTTCAAATATGCTTGCTTTAAGTGCTCCCCAAATTTACGGCGGCTTTCGCCCTCAAAAACAATGAATCTCCATGGATTAAGTTTTCTGTGGTCTGGTACCCTTGAAGCAATATGTAGAAATTCACTCAGCTCTTGCTTGCTAGGCCCAGGGGTGCTCATTAATCTCACAAGATTAGACCTTCGGGTTCTCAGAAAATTAGTAATGGACTCATCGGATTTAGGTGAGCGCAATTTCACTTTTATGTTGTTCACATTTCTTCCTTATTTAATAAGAATTTCATCTTATTTTAATTTATACTTAAATGAAAGACACCCTAAAAAATAATTCCTAAGGTTTATTTTACACTTTAAAAAAAGTACAATAAAGAACAGTAAAGCAAACTACCCTTATTTTGACTTTTAAAATTGGATTATAAAATGATTGATGAACGCCTAAAAGAATTGAAATTAGAACTACCTTCACCCCCCAAAGCTGTAGCAAATTATATCCCTTATGTGATTTCTGGAAATTTAGTATTCATTTCAGGACAAATCTCGAAAATCGGGGAAACAATAATACAAGGTAGACTCGGAGAAAATTTAACTATCGAGCAAGGTAGAGAGGCGGCAAAACTATCTGGACTTAACCTGCTTGCACAAATGAAGGCAGCTTGCGATGGAGACTTATCACGAGTCCAGAAAATCATAAAAATAGGCGGGTTTGTTCAGTCACTACCGACTACCACTTACGCTGATATACCGACTATTATAAATGGCTGCTCCGACCTAATGGTCCAAGTTTTTGGAGAGACTGGTCGTCACGCTAGGTTTGCAGTATCATCACCGAGCTTACCGCTCGATGTCGCAGTGGAAATTGATGCAATAATTGAAATTACTAAACAAGAGACTTACTAGAAATTAATGTCCAATTTTTCAATACAGCTTCTGAAGGGTATTAATGAGATATCAGAAAAAAGTTGGGATATGCAATTACCACCATGTAAAAATCCTTTTCTTTCATGGAGGTTTTTGCATGCATGTGAAGAAAGCGGCTCATCATCACCGAACACAGGCTGGACGCCCAAACATTTAATTCTTAGGGATAACAATAAAAATCATATTGGTAGCCTACCTCTTTATTTAAAGAGCCACAGTCAGGGTGAATATGTCTTTGACCATGGATGGGCCCAAGCTCTTGAACGTGTTGGGGAAAATTATTATCCAAAACTTCAGTGCTCTATTCCCTTTACACCAGTTTCTGGCCCTAGATTGCTTACAAAAGGTGAAAAAAACAAAGCCTTTTTATCGACAGAAATTATAAAATTATGTGAAAAATGGGGACTATCTGGTATTCATTTTACTTTTCTGCAAGATGAAGATTTAAATATTTTAAAAAAATTAGGGTTTTCTCACCGTGAGGACAGACAATTTCATTTTTTGAACCGTGGGTATAATAATTTTGATAATTTTCTAAATTCTTTGTCATCTCGAAAACGCAAAAATATTAAAAAAGAAAGACAAATTGCTAATGAAGGCGTTACTATTAAACGGCTTTCGGGCGACGATATAAAAGAAGAACATTGGGATTACTTTTGGAAATGTTATATAGACACATCCTTTCGAAAATGGGGCCGGCCCTATTTAACACGATATTTCTTTGAAATCATGCAAGATACAATGAGAGATGACATTATTCTTATTATGGCTTTTGAGGGTGATCAAGCGGTTGGTGCTGCCCTTAATTATATTGGTTCCGATACTATTTATGGAAGAAATTGGGGTAGCTTAACTTACAAACCATGCCTCCACTTTGAACTTTGTTATTATCAGGCTATCGAGGCAGCTATAGAGCATAAATTGAAAAAAGTGGAAGCAGGTGCACAAGGTGAACATAAATTGGCTAGAGGGTATGAGCCAGTGACTACTCATAGTGCGCACTACCTGGCCCACCCTGGATTAAAGAATGCCGTTAATGAGTATCTAACAAGAGAGAGAAATGCAGTTGAATCAGAAATTCACTACTTAAGTACGCATACGCCCTTCAAAAAAGGGTGATTAACTAGGGGCAACTTACTCTATACATAATATTAAAATTAATTCACAAATTTACGAAAGCGGAAAATAAATATGCCCTTATTAGATGATTATAATAATGATAATGTATTCGCAAAAATTATTCGGGGGGAAATGCCCTGCTACAGAATATATGAAGATGAAAGCGTGCTTTCATTTTTAGATATTTTTCCTCAATCTGAAGGTCACGCTATCGTAATACCAAAAAAGCCGTCAAGAAATCTTTTAGGGCTAAACTCAAAAGATATAGGCAGAGTATTTGGAGCAGTTCAAAGAATATCTAAAGCAGTAAATAATACATTAAGTCCTGATGGCATTATTATAACACAGCTTAACGGCTCAGCGGCTGGGCAAACTGTTTTTCATAGCCATGTGCATATAATACCGTGTTATAATGAAAGAATAATTATCAATCATAATGATAAAAAACCCAAGATGGATGAAGAAAAACTAAGTATTCTAGCAAAAAAAATAGCTTCTAAACTTTGATTTTAATTATATTTCATTATAAAAACTAACCTTATTCTAAATAGGTATGTTTTCCTCGAGACAAAAATCACGAACAGTCTCTCGAATACTTGAAAGTCTTGTATTGATATTGATATGCGGCTCTATTCTTCCGAATAATTTCTGAGCATTTAATTTCAAAATAGCTGCCTTAACTGGACCAATACCTGTAACCGGCATTGAAAGACTATCGTAGCCCAAGGCGATAAGCGTTAAAGCCTCCAAAGGTCGACCTGCAATCTCACCGCAAACAGAAACAGGTACATTATTTCGTTTACAGCCATCCACAATAAACTTTAAAATTGAAACTGCTGCTGGATGAAGTGGGTCATACCGCTCAGAGACCCTTGCATTGTCACGATCTGCCGCAAAAAAGAATTGCATTAAATCGTTAGCACCCACTGAAACAAAATCTGCATGATCACATAAAGAGTTTACTTGCCATGCCAGCGAAGGTGTCTCTAGCATAGCACCAACCTCAACTGAGTATGGCAACTCATGCCCCATTTTTTTAGCCCGGTCAATTTCTCGGTCAAACAAAGCTCTTGCAGCAATAAATTCATCAACAGTGGCAACCATTGGGAACATTACTCGAAGATTATTCCCAGCCGCTGCTGCAACTAGGGCTCTTAATTGATACCTCATTAATCCTGGGCGGTCTAAAGCTATTCTTATTGCGCGCCACCCTATCGCTGGGTTTTCCTCCGGCACTGGGTCCATATATGGTAATATTTTATCCCCCCCTAAATCAAGAGTTCTGAATGTAACAGGTCGTTTTCCTGCAGCTTCTATGGCAGTTTTATAAAGTTCAGTTTGTTCCTTAAGGCGCGGCATAAATTCAGAAATCATAAATTGAAATTCGGTTCGAAAGAGTCCTATGCCGTCAGCCCCAGCTTGATCAAGCTGTGGCAGGTCTACCAATAAACCAGCATTGAGTTGGAGAGAGATGAGTTTATTGTCAGTTGTTTTAGCGGGCTTAGATTTCATTCCCTCGTAAATCTTACTAACTTTATTTGCTTTATTTATTCGCAGCTTAAATCCAGAAAACTGACTAGTCAGAGGTCTTATAAAAACAACCCCATCATCCCCGTCCAATAGTACAGAGTCACCTGTTTCAATTAAATCAAGCACTCCATCGGCCCGGCCGATTAATGGAATTCCTATTGCGCGACAAACTATAGCAGTATGTGAAGAAGCAGATCCTTCTTCAAGTACAATACCCCTCAATTTATCACGGTCATAATCTAATAACTCAGCAGGGCCTATTTCTCGCGCAAATATAATAGCATCATTAGAAATATTTTTATTGCCCGGCACTAACGCCTCACCAAGCAAAGCTCGGAGAAGGCGATTTGCTAAATCTTCCAAATCATGAAGTCTGGCCCTTAAATATGAATCATTAGATTTCATTAAACGTGCTCTATGCTCGTTACGAACTCGCTCCACTGCAGCTTCCGCTGTTAAACCAGAGTGAACAGCCTCTCTCAAACGTCCAACCCATTTTCGGTCGTAGGCAAACATCCGGTAAGTTTCATAAATCTCTTTGCTGGCTCGAGAAAACTTTGCTGTATCACCTGCAACCATTGCATCTACAGATGCTCGTAACTGAGCCACACCCTTTTCGAGCCTTACTTCCTCTTTTTCAACATTGTCAGCAAGCATATTTGATGGGGCTACTGGAGGTACGTGCAAATAAGCATGCCCCTTTACAAGACCAGCAGCAAAAGACTTTCCTTTTACTGTTTCAGGACGAAATGGAGCAAGCTTAATACCTTTTAAAGCTGCTTTCTTACCGCCTGCTCTCTCATCATCTATAATTATTTCAGCAAGTACCATCGCAACAGTCAGTAAGTCTTCCACCTCATCTTCTGTAAAGCTGCGTGCAAATTTAGACTGCACAACAAGAACGCCTAATACTCGACCACCTCTCAAAATTGGCACCCCTAAAAATGACTTGAAAGGATCTTCTCCAGTTTCAGGTCTATATGAGAACAGAGGGTGGCTAGGCGCATCAGCTAGATTTAAGGGTCGTGCCGTTAAAGCAACATGCCCAACTAGACCCTCACCGGGTTTCAGCCGAGTTTTATGAACAGCTGATTTTTTTAAGCCCTTAGTTGCGGATAACTCTAAATCTTTACCTTGCCGAAAAAGATATATTGATGTGACTTTGACACCCATTGCTTTTGTTATTGCATCTACAAAGTCATCCAACCTTTCTTGTACCGACTCTGTTTCAGCCATGGCCGCACGGATTGCTCGCATCAGCTTAGGTGATTTACCCTTATTTTTAATATTACTGCTCATACAACCCTAAATTAAGCAAATATGGATTAAAATTACGATATAGTTATTTAACATAAAAAAACCCACCTTGAAAGATGGGTTTTAGCGAATAAAATTTCTAAGGAATTATTTTTTCTTAGCTTCGCCTTTTTTTCGAGCAGCAACTATACCACGACCTGTTGTACGCTCTGCAATACGTGCAGATTTACCACGACGGTCACGTAAATAATATAGCTTAGCCCTACGGACCCTGCCTTTTCTCTTAATCTCAATAGCCTCCACTAAAGGAGAATAAACTGGAAAAACTCTTTCAACGCCTTCGCCATAGGATATCTTTCTAACAGTGAAACTCTCATTCAAACCTTTGCCTGAGCGAGCTATGCATACACCTTCAAAAGCCTGGAGACGACTTCGTGTCCCCTCGGTTATACGAACTTGTACAACTAAAGTGTCTCCTGCTGAAAAATCAGGAATAGTTTTTCCATTATCTAATAATCTAGCCTCTTCGGCTTTATTTAATTTTTCAATCACATTCATGACCGTCTCCGTTAATATATTCTTGCCACAAATCTGTGCGACGAGCTTTTGTAATTTCTTTACTTCTTTCATTTCGCCAAAAAGCGATCTTTTTATGATCACCTGAAAGCAATATATCGGGAATATCCCGACCTTCAAATTGTCTTGGCTTCGTATAGAGTGGGTACTCTAACAAGCCATTTTCAAAACTCTCATTCTCCGCACTTTGTGCTCTCCCAAGTACACCAGGGAGAAGCCGTACACATGCTTCAATCAGTACTTGTGCAGCCAATTCTCCTCCAGCAAGTATGTAGTCACCAATAGAAATTTCTTCCATTTGGCGAGCTTCTATAACCCGCTGGTCTACGCCTTCAAACCGCCCGCATAATATTATCACCCCTTTTCCATTTGCAAGCTCTCTAACTTTTTTTTGAGTTAAAGGCTTCCCTCGTGGGGTTAAATATATAATTGGTCGGTCATTTGACATGGCCACACTATCGATAGCTTTTGCAGCCACATCCGGTTTTAAAACCATTCCTGGGCCGCCACCAGCAGGTGGACTATCAACAGTCCGATGCCTATTAACGGAAAAATCTCGTATGTCTACTGTTTCTAACTGCCAAATATCGCTTTTTTTAGCATTACCAATTATAGAAGCACCCAAAACACCAGGGAAAACATCCGGAAACAATGTAATCACTGACGCTTTCCAAGAATTATTTACTTTTCTAGTTGGTTTAATCATGAGAGTTTTTAGTTTGAATTAATATTTATTACAATACGCTTTAAATGGATATCAATCTTAGGAACCGCATCTTTGGTGAAAGGTTGGTAAAAACTAACTGAGTCTTTAGGTTTTATTTCGAGTAATACACCCGCTCCAAAGTCTTCTGTTCCCACTACAGAGCCCATACGCTTACCATCAACAGTCTTTACTTCCATTCCAATTAAATCAATCAAATAGAACTCATCTTCTTCTGTTTTCGGAAGACAGTTTCTTTTAACATACAGTTTTGTTGACTTAAGGGCCTCAGCCTGATCCCGTGTGACTATCTCCTTACACATTAAAGCTAGGCCGCCTTTGAGGGATTTATAAGATTGAGGTGTTAGCAATATTTCACCGTCAATGGACAACAGGGAGCCGTAAGACATTATGCTCTCTGGTTTATCGGTGAAAGTTTTTAACTTTATTTCACCTTTTACACCGAAAGCACCTGCGACGGCGGCTATGCATATGTATTTATCTTGTTTCATTAATTTTTACAAAGCTTAATCCAATTAATACTAAATTAGATTGCAGATTTTATTTTTTCAACTAAATCTATTTTTTCCCAACTAAAGCCACCGTCTAAATCAGGGTTTCGTCCAAAATGGCCATATGCTGCAGTTCGAGCATAGATAGGTTTATTAAGCTCTAAATGACTACGAATACCACTCGGAGTTAAGTCCATCAATTTTGGCAAAACCATTTCCAATTTCGCTGCTAACGAATTATTTTTATCACCTAAGTCGATATATAATGATGTAGGTTTAGATACACCTATGGCATAAGAAATTTGAATATTTGCCCAATCAGATAAACCTGATGCTACGATATTTTTAGCTAAATATCTTGCCGCATAGGCAGCTGACCTGTCCACCTTTGTTGGGTCTTTCCCAGAAAAAGCACCTCCTCCATGAGGAGCCATACCTCCATAAGTATCCACAATAATTTTACGTCCAGTTAATCCAGCATCTCCGTCGGGCCCCCCTATAACAAAGTTTCCAGTTGGGTTTATGTGCCATATCGTGTTTTCATTTAACCATCCATCAGGAATTACGTCATATATATATGGCTTTACTATGTCCTCAACATCTAAAACGCTAAGGCCGTCCTTGTGCTGAGTGGATAAAACAATTGAAGAAATTTCAGTAGGCACTCCATTTTCATACCTGACTGAAACTTGGGATTTAGCATCTGGCTCTAAACCCTCAATAGCATTTGAGTGCCGTGCCTCTGACAGTTTTTGAAGTATTCTGTGTGAGTAATAAATGGGTGCAGGCATCAAGGCCCCTTTGACTTCGTTGCTAGCATAACCAAACATAATTCCTTGGTCTCCGGCTCCCTCATCCTTATGAGTGCCTTTTCCAAGGTCAACCCCGTCAGCTATATCAACTGACTGGGCATGCAGTAAAATTTGAACATCAACATTTTCATGGTGAAATCCATCTTGTTCATAACCTATATCTTTTATCGCAGACCTAGTTACTGCCTCAACTTCTTTATTAGTAACACCTAGCCCCCTTGTTTCACCTGCAATTATAACCTTGTTGGTTGTAGTCAGGGTCTCAGCTGCAACTCTTACATTAGCAGGATCCATTCCTGCTTTAGTTGAAGAACGAAAATAAAGATCAACAATTTCATCAGATATTCTGTCCGCAACTTTATCAGGGTGTCCTTCTGAAACTGACTCAGATGTGAAATGATAGGTGGCTCGTGACATTATTTAAACTTTCTTGGATATGAAGGTGCTAGTATCTATAATGCTCTGGCTTGTAAGGGCCTGATTGATTAACACCGATATAATCGGACTGCTCTTTAGACATTTTAGTGAGTTTAGCCCCAATTTTTTCAAGGTGAAGTCGCGCAACCTTTTCATCTAAATGCTTGGGCAACATATAAACCTTATTCTCATATCTATTATTATGCACCCATAGCTCAATTTGGGCTAATACCTGGTTAGTAAAACTAGCAGACATCACAAAGCTTGGATGCCCTGTTGCATTTCCGAGATTCAATAAACGACCTTCGGATAATAATATTAGCCTGTCTCCACCAGGAAAAGTAATCATGTCGACCTGGTCCTTTATGTTTGTCCACTTATGATTTTTAAGCGACGCAACTTGAATTTCATTATCAAAATGGCCAATATTACCCACAATTGCCATATCTTTCATTTCTCGCATGTGTTCGATTCTAATAACGTCTACATTACCAGTAGTCGTAATAAAAATATCAGCGTCTGATACTGCATCCTCAAGTGTGGTAACCTCATATCCATCCATTGCTGCCTGGAGGGCACATATCGGGTCAATTTCTGTTACCTTTACCCTTGCACCAGATCCCCTCAATGAAGCAGCAGACCCTTTCCCAACGTCACCGTAACCACATACAACCGCGGTTTTTCCTGCCATCATAGTATCAGTAGCTCGCCTGATACCGTCAACTAATGACTCCTTGCAGCCATATTTATTATCGAACTTTGATTTAGTAACAGAGTCATTAACATTTATAGCAGGAAATGGTAATTGCTGCTTTTCTACTAATTCGTACAACCTGTGAACACCTGTTGTTGTCTCTTCGGAAACCCCTACAATTTGTTGGCGTGTTCTTATAAACCACCCAGGCGATAATTTAATTCTTTTCCGTATTTGCGCAAAAATTGCTGCTTCTTCCTCAGATTTAGGTTCAGCATCTATTAAGTGAGTCTCGCCTTCTTCAACACGCGCACCAAGGAGAACGTAAAGAGTAGCATCGCCTCCATCATCAAGGATTATGTTAGGCCCACCTTCGAATAGGAAAGACTGGTCCAAATAATCCCAATGCTCTTCCAAGCTCTGCCCCTTTATGGCGAAAACTGGAACACCTGAAGCAGCAATTGCCGCCGCCGCATGGTCTTGCGTAGAAAAAATATTACATGATGCCCAACGAACCTCTGCCCCCAAAAATATCAATGTTTCAATAAGTACCGCAGTTTGGATTGTCATATGCAGAGAACCCACAATGCGCGCGCCTAAAAGAGGTTTTTCTTCTGAAAACTCACTTCTTAGCGCCATTAAACCAGGCATTTCAGTTTCAGCTATATCAATTTCTTTGCGTCCGTATTCCGCAAGTTTAATATCTTTAACAACATAATTAGCATTATTCATTTTTTGTTATCCTTAAAAGGCACGGTTATGGATTCTCCATATAGGTAATTTATTATAAAAAATACAACTTTTTATCGTGACCTTTTCGCTGAAATTTGCAAAACATTATAAAATGGGGAAACGTCCAAAAATATCTGTAATTATTGTTAACTATAACGGCGGAAGATGGTTAAATAATTCAATTGAGTCTGTGGCCAATCAAACATACTCCGGTTTTGAGTGCATAATCATCGATAATGGGTCAACAGATAATTCTTTAGAAAAAATTCCTAAATTAGATAATAGGTTTAAAGTAATAGAATTAAATAAAAATACAGGTTTTGCATATGCAAACAATTTTGCAGTAAAAAAATGTCAGGGCGATTGGATAGCATTACTAAATCCTGATGCTTTTGCATCTTCAGATTGGTTAAAAAAACTACTAGAAGCAACAGAGCTTTTTCCCGGCATTAAAATGGTAGGGAGCACTCAATATTTAGCTGGTAATAATAACAAATTTGATGGAATTGGGGATTTTTATCATATTAGTGGGTTAGCTTGGCGCGGAAAACACAACCAATCTTCAATTGGAAAAATACTAGAAGATCGGGAAGTATTTGGGCCATGTGCAGCTGCAGCTTTATATGAAAAAAAAGCATTTTTAGATATAGGGGGATTTGATGAAAAATACTTCTGTTACCATGAAGATGTAGATTTAGCTTTCCGGATGCGGTTAATAGGAGGCAAATGCATCCAAAAATCTGATGCAGTTGTATACCATGTAAGTAGCGGCATATCGGGAAAAGCTTCAGATTTTGCAGTTTATCATGGAACACGCAATAGGATATGGACGTTTGTTAAATGCATGCCAATTAGTGGTTTGTTATTATTTGGCATTGCGCATATTTTATTAAATTTTGCTTTTATATTTTGGTCGATATTTCGTAAGAATAGAATAAAACCTACATTGCGAGGTGTTTATGATGGGGTTAGAGGACTCCCGATAATATGGAAAGATAGAAAAACTATCCAACGTAAAGTGAACCTTATTGCTCTGTTAAAAATATTAACAATAAACCCCATAAAGCCTTTAATGAGGGGCGATGGCTCCATAAAGATTCAATTAGATTAAAAGGGGCATCTATACAACTTTAGTGATTTTAATAGCAGCGTGACAGCCTGCTTTTATAATATTTGATAGTAAATTATATGCCGGAGCTTCATGCGCTCCATTCTCAACAGCAATATCACGATGATGAAGTTCATCTTCTCTAAATTCTTTGAACAAATCTGATAAACCAGGTTCAATATCTTGAGTTTTCTCTGCTTGCTCACCGTAGTGTTGCTCAATAACACTTTCAACAGCTTCTGTGCATGCATGTGCCGCTTTCTCACTTATCATTGCAGTGAGGACCCCTAAACCATAGCCCGCAAAATTCCACAATGGCATCAAAGCAGTTGGACGAACATTTTTCTCGATTAATAGTTTATCAAAAGCATCCAAGTGCTTTTGTTCTTCCTGTTCCATTTCAGATAATTTTGAAGCCGTAGAAGCAGTCTTAGGGTTATGCCTAAAAACAGCTTGCTGACCTCTATAGATTGCTACAGCCCCATATTCACCCGCATGGTCGACACGAAGCATCTTTGAAACATCATCTGATACATTACTCTTTGCTTTGTAACTCATTTTTCTAAATCCCGTCTTATCGCTAATGTAGCCATCAGCACTCCAGTTAACGATATAAGAGTGTTCCAAGCCGCCATAGACAAACCTAAAAAATGCCAAACCGCTTCACTACACGCTGGGGGCCTAATCATCCCATCCAGACCTCTAAGTGGGTTATTGATATCAAAATCATAATTTTGGCTACCTGTAGAACATGTTTCAGGTCCATCCCACCAACTAAATTCTACACCAGTATGCCAAAATGCTAATATTGACGATACTACAAATGCAAATATCAGAAATATGTTCATAAAAGGGATATGGTAATTTTTATAACGACGCATCAGAAACATTAAAACAGCAATAAAAATTACAAGCATATGTGCGTAACGCTGCCAGTAACACATGGTGCAGGGAAGGTAGCCAAATCCGTATTCTAAAATCCAAGCTGACACTAATGCGACGCCAGATAGAATTATGGCTAATTCTGGGATATATTTATTAACAACACTCATATAATAACACTTAAATGATAAAACCCCTACATTAACATGTGACGGATTAACTTATTAATACTAAATGTCTTAACTATCTATTGAATGTTATCAGTAAATGTTATTAACCCTCATCAAATATATAAACTTATTTATTACATCAAGAAACTACTAAAGTTGCAAAAAACACTAAGTCATATCGGAATAGAGTTACGCGATGCACGCATAGAACTTAATTTATCATTTTCTGATGTATCAGAGGATATAAAAATTCAAGCCAAGTTCTTAGAATCAATAGAGTGTCTAGATCTATATGAGTTACCATCAATTGCTTATGTCTTGGGGTATGTTAGGTCCTATGCCAACTTTCTAGGAATAGATGGAAATTACGCTGTTGATAGATTCAAGAATGAAAGCAAAAACGTTACCACCAGAAGCTTACAAAAATCAAAGCCTTTACATAAAGCTAAGGCCCTGAATAAATACTTCCTAGTCATTTGTTTTTTAGCCATCATCGTCCTATTTATTACTCTGCTCAATTCAAAATTATTCTCGTTGACTGCTAACTTTGGCTTTAATGGCGTAAATTCAGAAGCAGATTATATACTTTCACCATCTGAGTTAGAAAGTTATTTTCCTATATACTGGAAAAAGAATTTTAATGAATATTCAAACCCTGGAAGTATAATACTCGAAACAATTGCACCAACGTGGGTGGAAATTAAAAATATTAATGGAAAAGTAATTTTTTCAAAAGTTATGATAACCTCTGAAACTTGGAAGGGTGAGGCTAAAGATATTGAAGCTATCTCAGTGCGTGATGGGGGGGCTCTTAAAGTCAAAAAAGGTTTTCAAAAAAGTTATATTATAGGTGAACGAGGTGTAGCAATAATTGACTATAATCCCTTTAAATAATCAGTGCAATTTGTGTCCTAATATGCGAGAGATATTCATATGACCGCTGAAAAAAATAATATAAATTCAATTCGCCCTTGGCGTACTATAGAAAGAAGAAAATCTAGAAAAATTATGGTTGGCTCTGTTCCTGTTGGTGGGGACGCACCAATAGCTGTTCAGTCCATGACGAATACTATTACTCATAATATTCCAGAAACTTTAAAGCAAATTCATGAATTAGAGGCTGCAGGGGCAGATATTGTTCGCGTTTCAGTTCCGGATATTCCAAGCAGTGCTGCGATGAAAGAAATTTGTAATAATGTATCAGTACCAATTGTAGCTGATATTCACTTTCACTACAAACGTGGAATTGAGGCTGCTGACAATGGGGTTTCATGCTTAAGAATCAACCCAGGTAATATCGGAGGACAAAACCGCGTAAAAGAAATCGTGGCAGCAGCAAAAGCCAATAACTGCTCAATACGTATAGGGGTCAATGGAGGTAGCTTAGAAAAAGAACTATTAGAAAAATATGGAGAACCGTGTCCTGATGCTATGGTAGATAGTGCCCTTATGCATGCACAAATGCTCGAAGATGAAAACTTTGATAATTACAAGATTAGTGTCAAAGCTAGTGATATTTTTCTAACGATGGCTGCATATCAAAAACTTGCCGATTGTACAGACGCTCCTTTGCATCTCGGAGTTACAGAGGCGGGCGGTAAAAGGGTAGGTTCAGTAAAATCCTCAATCGGCATGGGAAGTTTATTATGGGCAGGAATAGGCGATACTATCAGAGTTTCTTTATCAGCTGATCCTGTCGAAGAAGTCAAAGTGGGCTTTGATATTCTTAAATCTTTAGGAATTCGATCCCGCGGAGTAAATATAATTTCGTGTCCATCCTGTGCAAGGCAGGGGTTCGATGTTATAAAAACAGTTCAAATTTTAGAAGACCGTCTTGCACATATTACCGAACCAATAAGTCTTTCAATTATAGGCTGCGTGGTAAATGGCCCTGGTGAAGCTTTGTTCACTGATATTGGGTTTACAGGCGGTATGGCGGGATATGGGATGATGTACGCATCTGGTATAAAAACAGGAAAAACTGATAATAAGGACATGATAGACGATATTGTCAGAAAAGTTGAAGAGCGAGCTAACTTAATCAAGAAATCTCAATAAGGTATTAGGTTATAATATGGAATATTTTTTTACATCTCCAATTTTAGCAATACTTTTTTTAATTCTATCTGTATTGTTCGTTAGTCGTGCTTATTATCGCGCAAAACCTAAAAAAAAAGAAAAGTCATCATTCGAAGAAGAAATACTGGGCCGTATTTCGCAATTATCTGAAGATAGTGCTAAACGAGAAGCACTATTCAGAGAGAGTCTCGATAAAAGACTTAATACAGTATCTGATCGTGTCGGAAAATCCATACAGGACACACAAGAACGTAATACTAATAGTTTAAAGCAGCTCCACGAGCGATTAGCTTTAATTGACCGAGCACAAAAAAATATTGAAACTTTATCGACTGAAGTTTCAGGTCTACAAAATCTTCTTTCAAACAAACAATCTCGCGGTGCATTTGGCGAAAAGCAAATGCAAGACTTGATTGAAAACTATTTACCTAAAGCTTCGTATTCATTCCAGCATACTCTTTCTAATGGAAAGCGCGTTGATGCAATCATACACCTGCCCGGTGATCAGGATGATGTTGCTATTGATAGTAAGTTCCCAATGGAGTCTTGGAGGCGTTTAACTGATTCAGAAAATACTAGTGATGAGTTGCAGGCAGCCAAACAATTTTCTCGCGACGTAACAATACACATCAAGGATGTGGCCGAAAAATATTTAATTTCTGGGGAAACTCACGACGTTGCTATGTTATTTTTACCAAGTGAAGCAATATATGCTGAGTTGCACTCCAATTTCCCTAAAGTTATTGATAAAAGCTTCGAATTGAAAGTTATGATTGTATCACCGACAACTTTCATGGCAACATTACATACCATCCATGCGGTGATGAGGGATGCGGCAATGCAGGAGCAAGCGCATATTATTCAGAAAGAGGTGGGTTTGCTAAGCAAAGACATTAATCGTCTGGACGAAAGGGTAGAAAATCTACAAAAGCATTTCAATGCGTCAACAGAAGATATAAAAAAAATAAGGATTAGTACCGAAAAAATAACTAAGAGGGCAGATAAAATAGAAAATGTGGATGTTAATTTAAGAGATAACTTGGACCCAGATATTGAAAAAAGAAGTCTTCCCAATTTAAAATAATTAACTAGTAATATTTAATATTATAATATTCTTCGGCTATTCATAGCAGCAGCTATAGTCCCATCATCAAGATAATCTAACTCACCTCCAACAGGCACACCGTGTGCCAATCTTGATACAATTACTTCGTTATTAGCAAGATGATCGGTTATGTAATGAGCAGTAGTTTGGCCATCAATGGTCGCACTCATCGCCAAAACAACTTCTTTCACAGGATCGGCGACTGCCCTAGAAATCAAATCAGAAATATTCAAATCTTCAGGCCTAATTCCATCTAAAGCAGATAATGTTCCACCTAAAACATGGTATTGTCCCCGAAACGCTCCTGCGCGCTCCATAGCCCAAAGGTCACTTACTTCTTGAACAACACATATAATTGTTTTGTCTCTTGATAGAGAAGAACAGATATAGCAGGGATCGTTAACGTCAACATTACCACATTTACTACAGGTAGATATTCTATCAACTGCTTGAGTCATAGCACTAGCTAAAGGTCGCATTAAAGCTTCTCGTTTCTTAACTAGGTCTAGTGTAGCCCTGCGAGCCGATCGGGGGCCTAATCCCGATAGTTTTGACAATAACTTTATCAATTGTTCAATTTCAGGACTGACATTTGAAGGCATTTAATTAACCTTTAGGTGATTCTCACTATGCTAGACAATAAGACACTAAAACTTAAGAGAAATATTTAACATTCTTGATATTTAATTAATTTCTAATAGCCGATGGCGGCAGACTTGGCTCCACGAGGGTCTGCAGAACCATTTAAAAATTTTCCTTTTTGCCCTACAGAGTTTACTCGCCCAAGGATATCATAATTATAGTTTCCATTTTCATCCAGTAAGAATTTATGTCCCATTTCATTAAGTTCATTCAAAGTATGAACAGATATGCCTTTTTCAATATTAACGACGTCAGGTAACCACTGATGGTGTAAACGCGGCTGATTAACAGCTTCGAAAAGATCCATATTCCATTCGATTACATTCAACACCATCTGTAAAACTGATGTAATTATTCGTGACCCCCCAGGGCTACCTGTGACCAACACAACCTTATTATCTTTTTTTACAATCATAGGCGTCATAGATGACAATGGCCGTTTTGCAGGGGCAATTTTATTTGCTTCACCGCCGATCAAACCGTAACCGTTGGGTGAGCCTGGCTTAGATGAAAAGTCATCCATTTCATTATTCAATAAAAATCCAGCACCATCAACGCTATAGCCACTGCCATAGGAAAAATTTAAAGTATAAGTCACTGAGACTGCATTTCCATTTTTATCTATTATTGAATAGTGAGTTGTATTCATACTTTCTCTTGGCATTTGAGAGCCTGGTCTAATGGTTTCGGATAAGGTAGCCGCTCCTAAATCAATGCTAGCTCTTAATGCATCAGCATAAACTGATGAAGTAAGCGATTTCACAGGAACATCCACAAAGTCAGGGTCCCCTAAGTACTTAGATCTATCAGCATAAGCACGTCTCATTGCCTCAATCATTTTATGCAAATATGAAGCTGAATTATGGCCATCACTTTTTAAATCGTACCCACTTAAAATATTTAACATTTGTATTATATGCACACCCCCTGAGGAAGGAGGCGACATGGCATAAAGTTCATAACCTTTGTAATTTCCAATAATAGGTTTTCGGGTCATTACTTTGTAATTTTTTAAATCTTTGTGCGTAATTAAGCCTCCACCTGATTTCATTTCAGCTACAATTAAGTCAGCAGTTTCGCCAGAATAAAAGTCCTGAGAGCCTAACTTAGCTATGCGTTTCAGGGTTTTACCTAAATCAGGTTGCTTAAAAACTTGGCCTTTTTGATGATTTAAAAAATACTCTATTGAACTTTTATCAATAGATAATTCGTTCCTATGATAATTTAAACTTTCAGCCAAATGGGTACTCATGATAAAACCATTTTGTGCTAGTTCTATTGCTGGCTGCATTACCATTTCACGTGACATAGTACCGTACTCCTCCAAAGCATGGAGTAGGCCCATCACAGTACCGGGAACACCTGATGATAATCTGGAATACTGAGCGCTGTTTGTATCAACCTCCCCTTCTGTATTAAGGTACATATCCTTAGTTGCTGCTGAAGGAGCCGTTTCACGGAAATCTAAAGAAAGAACATTTTTTTCTTCCGCCAAACTTACTAGCATGAAGCCCCCGCCGCCTAGGTTTCCAGCTTGTGGATGAGTAACAGCTAACGCGAAACCAGTTGCGACAGCAGCATCTACGGCATTACCCCCCTTGATTAATATATTTCTACCAACCTCAGAGGCAATAAAATCTTGTGAAGAAACCATTCCATTTTTGGCAATAACTAATTTATCTGAACCATTGTTATCAGCATACTGATTAACCCAATTTAACTCATTGGAAAGTGAGGTTGAGAAAAAACCCATTAGTGTAATAAGGATTATAAAATTTATGAACGCTTTTAACAAAAAATTACCCTCAAGATATTACAGAATCTTGGGCAAGCTGAGTAATAGCTTTATAATCAAGCTTTCCTGTCCCAAGAATAGGAATCGATTGAGCAGATATAATTTTTTTCGGGACTGATAACTCAGGTACGCCGTGCGCTTGCGCCCAACGAAGTAATTCGCTTCGTTTTGCTTTGGGATTATCAGTTACCAGAACTATTTGTTCGCCTTTCCTAAGGTCAGGAAGAATCGCAGCTGCATGCATAAATTCTGGCCATACTGCTGAAGCACAATTCTCAACCACTGTAAGAGAAACCATCTCTCCTCCGATTTTTGCGAATCTTTTAAGCCTTCCACGAATTACATAATGGCCGTCTTCGTTAATCGAAACAATGTCGCCCGTATCATACCACCCATCGACTAAAGGCTTTACAATACCTGGATTAGTACTTGTAATATAACCTTTCATAATATTTGGCCCTCGTACCCATAGCTTTCCAGCACCCTCAAGTCCTTCAACTGGCTCAAGCCATGCCTCTATTCCCGGAAGCATTTTTCCAATTGTACCAGAATGAATATCACCTGGTTGGTTAGCTGCAAGCACAGGGGCACACTCTGTAACACCGTACCCCTCCAGAACTTGCATATCAAACTTTTCTCCCGCTACTTTTCGGGTTTCTTCACGAACTTTTTCTGCCCCGCACACAGTAATTCTTAATGAGGCTAGACCACCATCAGCGCTCGATCTCATATATTGATTTAAGAAAGTATCGGTAGCAAAAAGTATCGTTGATTTTGTTGAAGCTATTCGTTGAGCTATAGTCTTTATTTGCAGAGGTGATGGATGCAATACAACTTTCCGACCACTAAAAATAGGCCACAGAGTTCCAGCAGTAAGGCCATAACAATGAAAAGTTGGTAGGGGGTTAAAAAATATGTCAGTTGCTTCAAGTTCAACGTGCTGCTCTATTTGTTCAATATTAGCTAATACGTTCGAATGTGATAGCACCACTCCCTTAGGATTTCCCTCTGTGCCTGATGTAAATAAAACTACAGCCTTATCATCGGGTGAAGGTTTAGGGGAGAAGATGAATGGGAAGATGGGTCCGAATACTGCACTTAACTTGCTAAAAATGCTTAATTCTCTCTGAAGGTCTTCAAGATAAACTACTTTTGCTACAGATGAGAGCTCACTTATTAAGTCAGACATATCAGCAATTTCAACGAATTTATGGGCCGTCAAAACAATAGGTATTGGGCCCGTAGCCACAGCATCTTTTAAATTTCTAATGCCAGAAGTAAAGTTTAACATAGCTGGAGTTCTTCCTGCCGCATGAATGGCTAAAAAAGATATCGCGGCACCAGCACCAGTAGGAAGCAATATTCCAATATTATCATTATCTTTAGAAAGTCTTCTCAACGGTAGTCCGAGTGCAAAAGAAGCACGCCTTAAGTCAGAATAACTTAGCTTTCTTCCGTCACCATCGACGACTATTTCTGTGTTTGGCCCATTTAATCTAGCTGCATCTAAGAATGCATCGAAAAGCCCGCGTTGGGTACGGCTTTTACCCAGACTTGATAATTCTTCGGATTTTAATACATCACTCTTCATGAAGTCCCTTTTACTTCTTTTTTTAAGGAGAAAATCTAATTTAATTTTAACTTATAAAGATAAGTTCATACCTGGCGGAATTGGTATATCGCCCATAGCACTTTTCATTATCGAAGCCTGCGCCTGGTCTAATTTTGACTTGGCATCTTGATATGCAGCAATAATTAAGTCTTCAGCCATTTCGATATCCGCTTTTTGGTCTGAGCCAAAAAGAGAAGGGTCGATGCTTAAAGACTTTATATTGCCTCCCCCAACTAATTCAACATGAACCAATCCGCCTCCAGATTCTCCCTTAACTATTACATCCGAGACTTTCTCTTGTGCTGCCGCTACTTTTTTTTGCATCTCTTTTGCCTGCTTCATAAGGCCCATCAAATCTTTCATTCTTGTTCTCCAAAATTCCCTTTGATAACATTATTTCGTACAGGCTCATCCTTAGAGTTATAAATTTTTATCAACTTTGCCTCCTTAATCAATGAATGCATAAAAATCGGATGCGATTTATCTTTTTCATCTTGCGCAATTTGGGATAATTTTTCTAAGTCCTTTAGCGTAGAGCCCCCACCATCCATTTCAGGAGAAACCACCCATAAATCTCCTGTTAGGTTTTTTAACGCAGTTACAATACTGCCAGATAAGTCCTGAGGTGCGCCCTCAGAGGGTTGATATAAAATCATACCTTGTTTGACCTTTATGGGCTTCACATACCTTTTAATATCTGATTTTAAGATTATGTCAGAGTCTGGCAATGCCTCAACAATCTCTTCTAGCGTGTTGAGGGCTAACATTGTATGTTTAAGAGTAGAAATTTCTTTTACAGCCCCAGTATTTAAAACCCTTTCAGTTGCTGAATGATGATTGGGATGTCCTGCATTGACCGAGTTTCCAGATGCCAATGATTGATCTATTTTTCCTTTAGCGGTACTCTGAGTACTCATCTCTTTGATTATTTTTGTTGCCAGTTCTGGCGGAGGAAGTAGTCCTGCCGTAGATAACTTTAATAAAACCATTTCAGCTGCCGCTATTGGTAGAGGGGCAAGCCTCACCTCATCATATGATTTTATCAAAATTTGCCAAATTCTAGTTAACTGACCAACTGTCAATTTTTTAGAAATTTCTTGTAATAAACCCGCCTGATCTGAAGCCATATCGGATAGGGCTTCAGCGCCAAGTACTTTGGCCCTGCTAACCTCATGACAGACATCTAACAAGTCTTTCATCATTATAATTGCATCAGCGCCATCGTCGTATAATTTCCTTATTAAAATCAACGCTGCCTTAATGCTCCCTAGAGCAGCCAGTTCGAATAATTCAATAGTTCTGGCTTTATTAGCCAAACCCAACATTACTCTAATATTTTCTGCAGAGACCACCGATCCTTCCATATCTGCCTGGACTATGGCTTGATCCAAAAGAGATAAACTATCACGAACAGAACCTTCAGCTGCTCTGGAGATAAGCGATAGCCCTTCGTCAGCAATATTGGCTTTCTCTTTTTTACAAATACCAGAAAGATGAGTTTTTATTTCCTCAGATGCAACTCGCCTGAGGTCAAAACGTTGACAACGCGATAAAACAGTTATGGGCACTTTTCGAATTTCAGTAGTAGCAAAAATAAATTTAGCGTGATCTGGCGGTTCTTCTAGGGTTTTGAGCAGGGCATTAAATGCACCTGTGGACAACATGTGCACCTCATCAATTATGTATACCTTATAACGAGCAGAAGCAGGCGCATAACGAACCCCATCCAAAAGTTCTCTCATATTTTCGACACCCGTCCTTGATGCAGCATCTATCTCTAATACATCCATATGAGATGAATTCATGATTAAGTCACAGTGCTTGCCTGAGGTCGTCAAATTAACTGAGGGGCCTTCGACACTATCACTCTCATAATTTAATGCCCTAGCAAGCAATCTAGCTGTTGTTGTCTTTCCTATTCCCCTTACACCCGTAAGCATAAAAGCATGAGCTACACGCGAGACTTCAAAAGCGTTTCTTAATGTAGTAACCATGGCCTCTTGACCAATCATATCCTCAAATGTTCTAGGGCGGTATTTTCGAGCTAGAACCTTATATGTTTTATTCGCATTTACACTCATACATAACCTATACAGATATTTGATGTCTTTAGCAAAGCAATGAAGTTAAATTGTTTTAACTTTATTTAAAGTAATAAATAAATATAATTGACCAATGGAAACAAAGCTAGAACTCGGTAAAAAGATATTATGCTAACAAGGGTGATTTATTTTTTTATTTTTTTATGTGGGGCCACGGGGCTGGCACAGGCTGACAATAATGAACTTAACAAAAATAATTATTCTCAAAAAATTTCAACTTCAAATAATTTACAAATAGTGGTTCCAAAAAATAGAGAAGAAAAATTTCAAATTTGGAAACTAAAATTTATACAAAAAGCAATTGAAATGGGCTTTTCAATAGGTCTTACAGAGACTTTTATTTTGCCCGCCGTAATCGAGGAAAAAGCGCTTGAAAGGGACAAACAACAACCAGAATTTAACACTCCTATATGGTCGTACCTTGATCGAGCAGGAAACCCTAACCGACTAAAAAACGGTATTGAAAAATTACGTGAAAATGAAATCTTGTTAAATAAAATTGAAGATAAGTACAAAGTTTCCAGACATGTTTTAGTGGCAATATGGGGACTCGAAAGTGCATTTGGAGAAATTATGGGAAATTATAATCCTGTAAACTCGCTATCCACTTTCGCTTTTGAAGGAAGAAGAAGCAAATTTGGAGAACAACAATTGCTTGCACTGTTAAGCTTATTGCGTGACGGATATGTGCAGGAAAACCAATTAATGAGCTCATGGGCCGGGGCAATGGGTATGATGCAATTCATTCCAACGACATTTAGGGATTATGCTATTGATTTTGATAATGACGGCAACAAAGACTTATGGAATAATAAATCAGACGCACTAAGTTCAGCAGCACATTATTTATCAAGGCACGGGTGGCAGTGGGAAGAACCAGTTGTAATAGAAGTAAACACCAAACAAGGCTTCGATTTTAGTGTTGCTGAAAACTCACAAAAAACTGTAAATGAATGGTTGGGTTTAGGTGTCACCCAAGCGAAGGGTCAAGACAATCTCGAAATTCATAAAAATTTAAAAGCCAAACTTATTGTTCCAAGTGGCCACAGAGGTCCAAAAATACTTGTATTCAAAAATTTTGATGTAATAAAAAAATACAACAACTCAACAAGTTATGCACTAGCTGTTATTTCACTTGCAAATTCTTTTAATGAAAAAGCAACAATTACAGCAGAATGGCCGCGATCTGATAAACCCCTATCATTAGCTGATAGAACGTCTGCTCAGAAAAAACTAAAAGAATTAGGTTACAAACTCGGTGAAGTAGACGGGGTTATCGGGCCAAATAGCAGGAGAGCCATTCAGCAATGGCAAAAAGACATAAATATGCCAGAAGACGGGTACCTAGAGAAAAACATTTTAGATATTCTATTAAAATAACAAGCCATTTATGAATGACTGTCTTCTTAATCTACTCCAACGGCTTCGGTTAACGAACTAAAGCCATCAGCTTTTAATCTTAATAATAAATCGGCATTAATTGAATTTACTAACCCAGGCCCTTCATACACTAGGGCTGAGTATATCTGAACTGCGCTTGCTCCAGCTCTTATTTTTTCATAAGCTTGCAAGCCATTACTAACTCCTCCAACACCAATAAGGTCAATTTTTCCTTTTGCGGCTGCATAAAACTGTCTTAAAATTTCCGTTGATGATTCAAAAAGTGGTTGACCTGACAGTCCACCCTTTTCAATTTTATATCTACTTTTTAATGATGTAGGACGCGCTATTGTAGTGTTCGAAACAATTAAAGCATTTATTCCATAAGATCTTGATTGTTCGACAATACGTTCGATCTCCCCTAACCCAAGGTCTGGAGCCACCTTAAGGAATATTGGAAAGGAAGGCTTATCGCCAGTAAGTTCAGCCCTCACTTCAGAAACACGGCCTAATAATTCGTCCATGGCATTTTCATTTTGAAGGTCTCTCAAACCAGGTGTGTTGGGTGAACTTATATTGATTGTAAAATAATCAGAAAGACCCCACAGAGCTTTCAGTCCAACTGCGTAATCTTCGACACGGTTTTTACTATTTTTATTTGCTCCTAAATTAGCCCCGACAAGACCATTTTTCAATTTTCTTTTTTCTAAATTATTCTTAAATTTATCCAAGCCCGCATTATTAAAGCCCATTCGGTTAACAACAGCTTTATCTTCAACTAATCTAAAAAGTCTAGGTTTTGGGTTTCCTAATTGAGGTAAAGGAGTAACAGTACCACACTCCACAAAACCAAATCCTGCAGCAAGCATTGGTGTTGAAACTTCGCAGTCCTTATCAAATCCAGCAGCTAACCCGACTGGGTTAGGCAGGCTTAAGCCTCCAACATTAACCTCTAGGCCTGAAGGAGTTGAGGTGTTAGATTTTGGCCCTAAACCTTTACCTAAGGCCTTTATTGTTAATTTATGAGCATTTTCAGCAGGAAGCTTTCGTAGTAAAATAGTTCCTAGTTCATGCAAAATAGACATACTTAATCCGTTCCAATAATACTCAAATCATAAGCACCTTTATCATCGGGTGACAAGGTCCAGTAATTAATAATAGAGCTTAATTCTAAATTACCATACAAATGCGGAAATTTATTTCCCCCTCTAGAGAACTCATATTTTAATAGTTCAGAGTTTTTTTCAGCATCAACCTCTGCTACCACTATACTGTCTTGACCGTGAAAGTGTTTGGATAAGGTCTCGGCTAATTGGATAGATGTTGACAAGTGAATAAAGCCATCTCGTTTATCATCTACGCTTCCAGAAAAACAGCGATTAGCTAGCATCTCATTCCATTCAATTTGTAAAAATATTTTATAAATTTTGTTATTGCTCATACGAGACCCATAGAGTGATTTGCACAACAATAAAGCATTTATAAAATAATCCTGCACAGAAAACATACCATCATAAATTTAAATCTACCAAAAATAATTTACACCTGACAGATGCCCATGAACGTTGGCAATTACTTTATCAGTTATAAATTATGAAGGGAATTCTTATGCGTTTATTCAAATTAATCTCTGGTGGAGCGGCTATTGCAATTAGCCTACCCACCTTAGCTTGGGGACAAGATGCCCCTACCTTAGAGAGCCTAGCCGCAAATGATGCGTTTGTTTTTAATACACTCCTATTTTTACTTGGCGGGTTTCTTGTGATGTGGATGGCAGCAGGATTTGCTATGCTCGAGTCTGGCTTTGTCCGAACAAAAAATGTTTCGATGCAGTGCCTTAAAAACATTAGCCTGTACTCAGTAGCAGGATTAATGTTTTGGGTATTAGGGTATCAATTGATGTATGGCGGAGGAGATTATTTTGGTAAATTTGCAGTAATGAGCTTTGCTTCAGAAGACGTTGCAACAGGTTACTCTTCATACTCGGACTGGTTTTTTCAAATGGTTTTTTGTGCAACAACAGCATCGATAGTATCTGGTACCGTTGCAGAAAGAATAAAATTCTGGCCGTTCATAATATTCACAGTTTTCTTAACTGGGCTAATTTATCCAATAGTTGGATCATGGGAATGGGGCGGAGGATTTCTTGATAGCAAATTTGGTTTCTCTGACTTTGCTGGGTCAACTCTCGTTCATTCAACCGGAGGTTGGGCCGCTCTGATAGGGGCCATTATATTAGGAGCTCGTAAAGGTAAATATAGCGAAGACGGAACAGTAAACCCCATACCAGGGTCAAATATGCCGTTAGCCACTCTAGGCGTTTTCATACTATGGCTTGGCTGGTTTGGTTTTAATGGCGCATCACAACTTGCCATGGGAACAATAACTGACGCAGATGCAATAGCCAAAATATTTGTAAATACCAATATGGCAGCTGTTGCCGGAGTTATTACAGCAGTTATATACACGCAATTACGCTATAAAAAAATTGACCTCACAATGGCATTAAACGGAGCGCTAGCAGGACTGGTAGCAATTACTGCTGAACCGCTAACGCCTTCTGTTCCAACGGCTCTTCTAATTGGATCCATAGGTTCTTTACTTGCCTGCTTAGCAGTTCCACTGTTAGATAAATTTAAAATAGACGACGTTGTTGGAGCAATTCCAGTTCATCTAGTTGCAGGAATTTTTGGTACACTGGTAGTCCCATTAACAAATGATAGCGCTACTTATTTTGGCCAATTCATTGGGGTTGTATCCGTAGGCTTATTTGTAAGCATTATATCAGCAATAATTTGGTACTCATTAAAACTCACAATTGGAATGCGAGTCTCAGAAGAAGATGAATATATTGGCCTTGATCAATCAGAACTCGGGGTGCCAGCCTATCCAGAATTTGTAAAAAGCTAAATTAACATACAGACTTTCCCCCCTCGCTTCCAATTAGGAAGTGAATACCTTCCCCGGCAATGCATATAAAATGTGCAAAGCCGGGGTTTTTTTGTTTAAATAGTATGCATTCCATGAGGTTACACAATTTATATTATTTAATTTTCTCCCCCGCAACAGCCATACGGTACTGGAAATAGAAAAGGTCGGGAAATTATGAAAAAATTTATATCCACTGTTAGTATCTTTCTGTGCGCTAACTCTACTCAAGCATTCGCCGCTGAAAACATAGACAGCGGAGATACAGCATGGGTTTTAACTTCAACTGCTTTAGTTTTGTTTATGTCATTGCCTGGACTAGCACTTTTTTATGGCGGATTGGTAAGAGCTAAGAATTATCTTTCAGTCTTAATGAAAGTCTTCACTATAGCCGCGTTAGCATCCATAGTTTGGGTAATAGCTGGCTATTCAATAGCGTTCGGTGAAGGAAATGGCTGGTGGGGAGGGCTAAACAATCTGTTCCTAAACAGTGTAAGCTCGGACTCTGTCAGCGGTTCAATACCTGAAACAGTATTTCTATCTTTCCAAATGACATTTGCTATCATCACTCCAGCATTGATTGTCGGGGCGTTTGTAGAAAGAGTTAAATTTTTACCCGTACTTATATTCACGGCTCTGTGGTTACTAATAGTTTATTCTCCAGTAACTAATTGGATCTGGGGAGGTGGGTGGCTTGCTAAAGCTGGTGTGATTGATTTTGCGGGCGGGCTTGTCGTTCATGCAACAGCTGGTGTTTCAGCCCTAGTTTATGTTCTCATGCTTGGTAAAAGAAAAGGCTTTCCCAATGAATTAGCCGTTCCGCACAGGCCCGCTATGGTAATGATTGGTGCTTCAATGCTTTGGGTAGGATGGTTCGGTTTCAATGGCGGGTCTCAACTTTCTGCTGATGGCGGAGCTGGGATGGCGATATTGGTAACACATATATCAGCTTCTGTTGCTACTTTAGTTTGGGTGGCAATTGAAGCTATTACTAATAAAAAGCCAACTCTAGTCGGCGCAGCAACAGGCACTATTGCTGGTCTAGCTACTGTTACCCCAGCCGCCGGGGTTCTTGGTCCTGGCGGGGCAATAATAATAGGTTTATCCGGAGGGTTAATTTGTTATTTTGCTGTCAACTTAATCAGAATAAAGCTCAAAATAGATGATAGCCTAGACGTCTTTGCAGTACATGGCGTTGGAGGTATAATTGGCATTCTTTTATTACCTTTTCTCTCATCAACAGCTCTAGGAGGAACGGGGGAAGGTAACTTTACTACCCAGCTAATGGGAACTGCGGCAGTCGTATTGTGGTCAGTAATTGCAACCACAATTATCCTGTATGCACTGAAGAAAACCTTAGGTCTAAGAGTATCAGAAGAGCAAGAGTATGACGGACTTGATATAAGTCTACACGGCGAATCAGCTTATAATTAACAGGCTCATTAGTTACACAAACTTAATATTAGTGTACTTGTGAAATTATAGTTTTTAACAAACTTGCATAAATATTATCATCCGCTAACCTTATTAAATAATTGATACCAATTATTTAATAACTTTTAAAAAGGAATTTATCGTGAAACGATTACTAGCAACTATTCTTACAGTAACCTTAATGACACCGGCATTGGCATTCGCTGACGGCCACCTTGACTCAGAAAAATCGGTTAAAGATGCTATACAGCAGTACTGGGATGCAAGAAATAACCGTGACCATGAGACGGTTGCAGCTATGGAAAGTGACTCTGGTATGTATGGTACAAATTCGGACGGAAGTTTTCACAAGCCAGTCGCAAAGGCAACTGCTGATGATTGGAAGCGCAATATGGTTGGTGATGCCTCCAACATGCGTATTGCATATACTGAAGCGGCTGAAGTTGCTGATGGAGTAGTCTACGCACGTTATTATGCTGAAGGTGTAGTGGGAACAGCCGATAATCAAACGCCATACCGTACACGAGTAACAAATGTGTGGGTTAAAGAGGCTGACGGAAAATGGCGTGCTAAAGCAATGCATTTTTCAAGAGCTAATTACGGCGGAACGCACCAAACAGTAAGTTCAGACTTTGATGACTGATTTATAGTAGAACTAAAAGTTAATATCAAAACCCTGTTTTTTACAGGGTTTTTTTATGGAGTTTCTGAAGGTTAAAGAGCTAAAATAAAACTCAGGCACAGTAAAATTTATCTAATTGGCTTACCGTCAAGGAATTTTTGGGCATATACTTTTGATCTTTTATCATCAGGAATAACACTTAGGACTTGCATAGATTTTAATTTTACCTGCTTACTTAAATAATCTTTTTCATCTCTATTGCTAATGTTTAATAAAAGGCTTTCTGCCAGTGGTTTCCAGCGATTAGCGTCCACCGCTAAAAGTGACATAGCATAATTTACTTCGATTAATGTGTCATCCGAAGAGATTGCAATTGCCTTATTATAAAGATTAACTCCCTCATCTAGCGAAGCACCAAACCAATCCTGTCCGTTTTTTTCACCAACTTTTCTAATAACCCCTAAATGCCAAGCACCCTCAAGCGCCAATCCTAAAGCATCATCCGGATACATCTCTCTGAAGTTTTTAATTATATTCAGAGTTTTACTGGGTAGTTTTTTTTGCCATGCCTTTATTGCGCCACTCGTTCTTGTAACAAACCCGTCACTAATCGCATACTGTAACTGTGCATTATAAAGGCTTGGGTCCATTGTAATAGCTTTCTTGGCCAGTGATCTTGCAAATTTTGAATGAGTATTTAGTTTTCCAACTTCTCCAAGAAGGATCTGTGCCAATAAGCTTTCCGATGCAATTGCATAACCTTCTGCAGTATTCATTTTTATAGCTGCAGTTTGCGCTTCATCGAAACGCCCCATGATAAATAACTCTTTAACTTCGCTCAACGAGCTAGCCTGTGCAAAAGGCATTAAAGCAATAAAAAAAATGAAAAGCGTGATTTTTGTTTTTAAAATTTTATACACTATTCGCTTTTATTTCTTATGCCTAGAAAGTGACTCTATGATTAAATTGGATGTTTCACGAGTGCCGAAAATCGAAACAAATGAACCAAATCTCGGCCCCTGACTTTGCCCAAGACAAACTTCATAGATAGCCCTAAACCAATTTCTTAAGTTCTCAAAATCATATTTTTTTCCAATTGAAAAAATTAAGGTCTGTAAAATCTCTGAGTCTCTTGATTGGACTGCAGGAATCGAAGCCAGCTCTGAAGCTAAATCTTTAAGGGCTTTAAACTCTTGGTCAGTTGGCTCACGGTAAACTTTGTTTGGTTTTACAAAATCTTCATAATACCTGACAGCAAACCCGGCAAGATGGTCAAGTGTTGGGTTCTCAATAGGATTTGCATCGGGTGCATACCTTTTTATGAAACCCCACAAAATATTTTTATCAGATGCGTTAGCTGCGCTGACTAAATTGAGTAGTAAACTAAATGAAACTGGGGGTACAAAGCTTGGAGGCTTTCCATTATGAATGTGCCAAACAGGGTTTGATAAACGTGACTTAGTGTCTTGAGAACTCCAAGCGGCGAGATGCTGGAAATATTCATCGACATTTTTTGGAATGACGTCGAAATATAGTTTTTTAGCAGCTCGAGGCTTTTGGTAGTTAAAAAGAGATAAACTTTCTTGAGGGGCATAATTAAGCCAATCTTCCACTGATATCCCGTTACCTTTAGACTTTGAAATTTTTTCACCTTTTTCATCTAAGAATAACTCATAAACAAATTGCACTGGTGGGTTTCCACCTAATATTTTGCAGATCTTTGAATATAACGGGGCATTATCTTGATGGTCCTTTCCAAACATTTCAAAATCAACGCCAAGGGAAGCCCAACGCATTCCAAAATCTGGTTTCCATTGTAATTTAACGTTACCACCCGTTACGGAAGTTGTTATTTCACATCCGTCTTCGTCATCAAAAGTTATAGTCCCATCTACTGAGTTAATAGACTTCATTGGCACATATAAAACTCGGCCCGTTTTGGGTGATATTGGAAGAAATGGAGAATAAGTAGCTTTCCTTTCCTCCCCTAAGGTCGGTAACATTACCGCCATGATATCATCATATTTCTCTAAAGTTAAAAGCAGCCATTTGTCATAACTTCCTTCTCGGTACAAATTAGTCGCGGATCTAAACTCATACTTAAATCCGAAGCTATCCAAAAAAGCACAAAGCCGAGCATTCATATTTGCTCCGTAACTTGTGGCAGTTCCAAACGGGTCAGGAACATCAGTTAAAGGTTTCTGCAGAAACTCTTCAAGTTTGGCAGGGTTAGGTACAGTAGGAGGAACTTTACGCATTCCATCCATATCATCAGAGATGCATATTAGTTTCGTTGGTATTTGATTTGCTGTTAAGGCCCGAAAAGCATTCATCACCATAGTTGTTCGCACTACTTCGCCAAAGGTTCCTATATGTGGAAGACCTGATGGGCCATATCCAGTTTCAAAAATAACAGGCTTATCGCCGCGTTCATAACCACGGCGCTTTTCAATATCCAGCCTTCTTAGTATTTGCTTTGCTTGCTCAAATGGCCATGCTTTTGAGCTCATTAAAATATCGGTAGACATTACTTTCCTGTCATGGTTTTTATAAGAAGCAATAGAACATATATTGAAGAAACGTCAATGAATACTAAATTAACTTGGCAATTTAGTTATCCACATCAGGTCTTGGCTTTTTCTCTATTTGAGCTATGATATTTATACTGATAGTATTCTGATTTACTCAGTTTATTAGCAACAAAATTTATTTAGGCTAATTTGATGAAGATTTCTATAGAACGCGCCGCTCTTTTAAAAGCACTTGGTCATGTGCAAAATGTTGTAGAACGCCGTAACACAATACCAATTCTTTCGAATGTACTCATAGACGCAAATGAAAACAATATAACTCTGGTCGCCACAGATTTAGATATAGAAGTTTCAGAAGCAGCTATCGCTACTGTAAGTGCGCCAGGGCAAGTTACAGCACCCGCTCACACACTTTATGATATAGCACGCAAACTACCTGATGGGTCTCAAGTTAATTTGCAAATTAATTCTGACGGGCGATTAGATATTGATGCAGGAAGGTCGCATTTCACACTTCCACTTTTACCATCTAGCGATTTTCCGAAAATGACAGCTGATGGATTTACTCATAGTTTTGTTTTAAAAGCGCCTGAGCTTACTAGGCTTATTGATAAAACAAAATTTGCAATATCTACAGAAGAAACTCGTTACTACCTCAATGGTATATACGTACATGGGCACAATGGAAAACTCAGGGCCGTAGCAACAGATGGACACCGCTTAGCATTAGCAGAAATGGACTTGCCTGAAGGAGCAGCGGGTTTGCCTGGCGTGATAATGCCGCGTAAAACTATTGCAGAGATACGACGTCTAATCGATGGTAGCGACGCAGATATCGCAATCTCAATATCAGAAGCAAAAGTCAGGTTTCACTTTAATTCAGCTATTATAACATCAAAATTAATAGATGGAACATTTCCAGATTACGAAAGAGTTATACCTAAAGGAAATGATAAGGAACTAACTATAGATAATAAAGTTTTTGCTAATGCAGTTGACCGCGTGGCTACAATATCAGCAGAAAAATCCAGATCAATTAAAGTTGCATTAAGTCAAGACTCTTTATCATTAACTGTGAACAACCCAGAGAGTGGGAATGCACACGAAGATATAGCAGTGGACTACAGTTCAGAGCCTTTAGAGATCGGTTTTAATGCAAAATACCTATTAGATGTCGCGGGACAAATTGAAGGAAGGGATGCAGTCTTTCTTCTAGATAACCCTGCCGCTCCGGCTTTGGTTAAAGATACTGAGGATGAAAATGCACTTTTCGTACTAATGCCATTGCGCGTTTAATCACAACTATATCGTGAGTTATATAGACTACCTCCGTCTAACAGACTTCAGGTCTTATGAGTCTCTAGATATAAAATTTGATAGACGCCCTGTTGTTCTTTTTGGGCCAAATGGAGCCGGGAAAACTAATCTGCTTGAAGCCATCTCTTTTCTATCCCCTGGGCGGGGGTTAAGAGGGGCAAAAATAGAAGAACTATCTAGATTATCATCTGAAAAAAAATATAAGGCCTGGGGTATTAATGCTGAATTAAATCAAACTAGGCTGTCTATCGGGCAAATACCAGAAAATCCTAGACGTAAGATTACCAAAGTTAATGGGAAAAACTCAACAGGCACAGAACTTGCAAAACTAATTACTTTGATGTGGTTAACTCCAATGCAAGACCGCCTTTTTACCGGACCTGCAGCAGACCGTAGAAAATTTTTAGATAGATTTACTCTCGTACACACTCCCTCACATGGGCTAACCACATTAAGGTATGAAAAAATGCGGTCTGAAAGAAATCGCTTACTGTCAGATGGAATTAATGACAAAGGTTGGTTTGAAGCTATTGAAAGTGATATGGCTAGCCAAGGAGCGTCTATAGCGAAAGCTCGAACAGAAACAGTGGATCGTCTTAATCAAGAAATAGATAACCGTTCTCAATCAAATGATATATTCCCAAGAGGAAAGGTAAGCCTTGAAGGAGACGCTGAAGAAAAGTTCAAAAAAGGCATGGCTTTTGAAGATATAGAAGATTATCTTCGTGAAAAGTTCAAATCAACACGTTCACTAGATATGAAGGCAGGCAGGACTCTACATGGTGTACATAAATCTGACCTGAATGTTGTTAACATAGAAAAAAATATAGATGCATCTCAATGCTCTACGGGAGAACAGAAGGCCTTGTTAATTGGTTTAACTCTTGCCCATGCACGCGCTCAGGCTGATAGATCGCCTATTTTATTGCTCGATGAGGTTGCAGCGCATTTAGATATGGATAGACGGGCAGCTCTAATAGAAGAGTTAATAAGCTTGGGTACTCAAATATTTATGACCGGTACAGATGCTTTGCTTTTTGAGGCCTTCGGAGATAGAGCGCAACAATTTGAAATTAAAAATGGCATACTAACTAAGCACCATTAAAATTGAGTTGCTATCCGTCAGTTGTAAAGATATTGCATGATGGAGGATATGATTATGAAAACAGAAATAGTAGCAATTCTACTTATTTATTTATTCTTTATTCTTTTAGAAGTTTTCTTTACAAGTTTTTTTAGAAAAAATAATCAAAAATTTAGTGACGGGTTAGTGGAGGTCATTAGTGCTGGAGGTCTTCTTCTTGTCACACAGCCCCTGGTCTTAACATCGGCCTATCTGATAAGCCAACTATACCTTCCATCATTCGAAAATAGTCTAAAAGGTATAAGCCCCCTGATTGCTTTTTCACTTTTCTTAATTTTTGACGACCTCACTCAATATTGGTGGCACCGACTTTCACACAGCGTGAAATGGCTCTATAAACTTCATAGGCCTCATCATAATGCTGAATATATGAGCATACGCTTAGTTTATAGAAACAATGTCTTTTACTATTTCCTGATGCCAAGTTTATGGCTATCGGGTCTGTTAATATATCTCGGTCTAGGCTGGGTCTACGCGGTATATATAGTTATGAAGATGACTATTATATTTGGTGCACATTCAGACCTTCCATGGGATAAACCCCTTTATAAAGTTAAAGGGCTGTCGGAAATTATGTGGGTAATAGAGCGAACCATCAGTACGCCAGCTACCCATCATGCTCACCATGGAAAATATAAAGATGACGGTATAACACATTACAAAGGGAATTTTGGTAATATGCTGTTTATTTGGGATGTTATATTTGGAACTGCAAAAATAGAAAGACGCTACCCTGCTGATTTTGGTGTTGAGGACTTACCAAAAACATCTACTCTAGAGCAACTCATTTGGCCAATCGTTTCCAATGGGCCGTTGCCGAAATAAAGCGGTTAGTTTAGTTTTCAATCATTAAAGTTGGAAGTTCTCCCGTAAGGCCGGAGGCTTCTTCAATAAAAAATGTTTTCAATAATTCCGAGTGGTTAACACCATTTAGTCCTAAGCGCCTTACAAAACGAAGTGAGCTATTTTTATTTGAAAACAAACGATTTAATATATCAGTGGTAATTCCAAGTTTATTATTATCAGAAATGCGCCATTTTTCATATTCTTGGATTACTTCACTTCCCAAATCTATATTTTCACGAATACTTAATTCTACATTATCAGCGAGTGCAGCTGCGTCACGGAGGCCCAAATTAAGGCCTTGGCCGGCAATAGGATGAATTGAATGAGCGGCATCTCCTACAAGTACTAATCTTTTTGCCGTATATCTATTAGCCATCTGTAAATTTAGCGGAAAAATCTGCCTAGGCCCAAGTAATTTTATCTTGCCTAATAAGCCGTTAATTCTGTGCGAAAGCTCATCAATGAAATCAGTATCGTTTAGACTCATGGCAGCTTCTGAAGCTAGTGAACTGTCAGACCAAACAATTGAACTTCTGTTTTTTGTTAAAGGCAATAAAGCGAGTGGTCCACCCGGGAAAAAAAATTGATGTGCTGACCCATTGTGTACAAACTCATGACCTATTGTGGTCACAATCGCACTTTGCCTGTAGTGAGTAAATCGAACGCTTATATCTGCAGATTTTCTAAAATTAGAATTTTTTCCATCAGCTGCAACCAATAAAGAAGCGCCAATTATACTGTTATTATCTAAATTAATTTTTATTTTGCTGCTATTTGTAGAAGTTTTTAAAATTTTCACTGGAGCCTTTATAGTTATGCCATCAATTTTTTTGACTGTCTTTAAAAGTGCATTTTTTAAAATACTATTATCAACCATATAGCCTTTGTAATTAGCATGATTTAAATTTTGAAATTTTAAATTAAACTTATTTTTTCTACCCACTCGGCTATCAGATATAAGTATCTTATCTATTGCTTGTATATTGCTAACAAGAAAGTCTGTAACACCTAATTTTTTTAGCAAAACAAAGCTGCTAGCCGAAATGGCTGATGCCCTCTTATCTTCTTTGATGTTGGGTTTTTTTTGATCTAATATGCAAACTTTAGCGCCTTTTTTCGCACAAGCTAATGCAGCAGTGAGTCCAACTAACCCTGCTCCGACTACAACTATGTCAAATTTTTCTTGCATGCTAAGCCTTTAATACATTAATTTTTATATAAATATGTATTATAAAAAAATAAATTCTCTTAACGCGATGTTTACGACCGGTGTTTAACCAAAGAGTAGATGTATTTACAATAAAATTTAATGGAGTGTTATAATGGGGCGACAGCGCACCTCCAATAAAAAGAAATCTCAATATAATGAGAGGTCCCTCAGATATAACGAAGACACTCCCTCAAAGGGCTTTAAGGGTTTTGTGGGTTCCATTTTGTTACTTTTAGGGGGCGCTATTATTCTATCTGCCGTCACTTCATTTAGTGCTTTCGATTCATCAAGTGATACTGCTGGTATTGGCCCAATAAATAATTCCATGGGGTTAGTTGGCGCATATACTGCCAATTTTTTGTTACAAATATTTGGAAACAGTATTATTTTAGGGTCCATCCTAATAATATTTAGTGGAATGAAGTCTTTTTATTACCTTGCTATTAAAAAAGGGGCTTCAGAGGTAAATCATAAATTTTTTATGTGGCTTGGTATAATTGTTTTTTCCGCTTCCACCCTATCTGCGCTGCCTATACCTCATGATTGGCCATTAGCTACTGGTTTAGGAGGAATTTTAGGAGATAAAATATATTTAAATTCTATAGCAGGTCTTAATAAGTTAAATGTCCCCTTACCTAGCCTTATTGTTACTCTAATAACATTTACAGTCACTTTACTTTTATTGGTAAGGTTTTTAGAGATTGTAAAGAAAGATATGTTCGATATCTTACATTCAGCTTTTTTTCTCTGGTCTTATTTAAGAAGTGCTACATTGCATGTATCTAAGTTTATAAAGGGAGTTTTTGGAAAGCATAAGGTGTCAAATACTGAAAGTGAAATTGTTGAAAAAGTACAAAGGGTAACAAAAGTTAAGGAAAAAATACCTAAAATAGCTAAATCAGAATCTTCTTTAGCTAAGCCAAAAATTAAAAGAAAGAAAACTCCGTCAAATGAGTTTTATTTTCCAGAAGGATCAGAATTTGTTTTGCCAGGATTAGACCTACTGAAAAATCCTCCTCCTAGATCAACAGTTCAGGATGCGGGTGCTCTGAGCAAGGCCTCAGATAAACTTCACAAAGTTATGGCAGACTACGGAATAGAGGGGGATATGGGCGCTGTGAGGCCGGGGCCAGTTGTAACGCTATTTGAATTTGAACCTGCCCCTGGTGTTAAGTCACAAAGAGTCATCAATCTGTCTGATGACATAGCTCGAAACATGTCATCGCAATCAGCAAGAATCGCCGTTGTTCCGGGAAGAAATGCAATGGGCGTTGAAATGCCAAACAGAAGAAGAGAGACTGTATGGCTTAGAGATATGTTGAACTCTGAATTATTTAAAAATACAGATATGGCGCTACCATTAATTCTAGGTGAGGATATAGGTGGAGCACCTTTCATCACAGACCTTTCTAAAATGCCTCACCTCTTAATAGCAGGTACCACAGGCTCAGGTAAATCAGTTGGAGTCAATGCAATGATTCTTTCATTAATGTACACCCTAACGCCTGATCAGTGTAAATTTATAATGATCGATCCTAAAATGCTCGAATTATCAGTTTATGACGGTGCACCTCACCTGTTGGCCCCAGTTGTTACAGAGCCTAAAAAAGCTGTTGTTGCATTAAAATGGACAGTTAGAGAAATGGAAGATCGTTACCGAAAAATGTCTAAAATGGGCGTCAGAAATATGGCAGGCTATAACGAAAAGGTTGCAGAAGCTAAATCCAAAGGTGAGCCCATGAGCCGAAAGGTAATGACAGGGTATAATAAAGAAACAGGCGATCCAGAATTTGAAACAGAAGAATTAAATTTTAAACCGATGCCATTCATTGTTGTAATTATTGATGAAATGGCAGACCTAATGATGGTAGCAAAAAAAGATATTGAGGGAAGCGTACAACGGTTAGCACAAATGGCGCGAGCCGCTGGTATCCACATGATAATGGCGACTCAAAGGCCTTCGGTTGACGTAATTACTGGTACAATTAAAGCAAATTTTCCTACTCGTATTTCTTTCAGGGTTGGGTCAAAAATAGACAGCAGAACTATTTTAGGTGAGCAGGGCGCTGAACAGTTATTAGGAAACGGAGATATGTTATTTATGGGAACTGGCAGGCCAAGGCGTTTCCATGGCCCCTTCGTCTCCGATGGTGAAGTAGAAAAAATAGCAAATTTTGTTAAAGCACAAGGGTCTCCTAGCTACACTGAAGATATTACCACTGAGCGTGAAGATATGGCCTCTGACTCCGTAACAAATAATGGAGAAACTGGTGGAAACACACTTTTTGATCAAGCCGTTGCTATCGTTTCAAGAGATAGAAAAGCTTCAACAAGCTATATTCAACGTAAACTTAGTATAGGCTATAACCGTGCTGCTGATTTAATAGAGAGAATGGAGTCTGATGGTATGATCGGCCCAAGTGGTGCAGGAGGCAAAAGAGAAATATTCTTACCAGAATCAAATGACTCTTACTAAAACTTAATCAACTAACGTTTCCAAGTGAAAGAGATAGCTGCTGCATCTTCCTTAAAATTGAAGTCATCAGATGAGCCCTCTCGGTGAGAAACCGATAAAGACACATCGGCATCACCCATCCTGTAGCCCAATCCGGCCTGAGCATCACCTACTAGAATTTGATCTTGCATATGGTACTGCCCCGCAGTCAACCTTCCCAAACTATTAGGTGAATAACTCACAGCTTCAGCATCTGCACCTGCGAAAAAATACCACGTATTTTTGTCAAATTTTGACCCTTTTCCTGAGTCTTCACCTATTTCGACTACAGCCCCGAGAACGGCAGAAGAGCTATTATCATCAAACCTGAGGGCTGCTCTTGGCGTTAAGGTAAGATTAAGTCCCTTTTGATTTCTACTTTTAAATGCCCTCGCATATCCTATGTCCAGTCTCTCGCTACCTGAAACACACTTTTCCCCAGATAGGCATGAATTACCATAAACGTCAAAATTAAATAGTTTTGTACCTTTATTATCCTTAAGAAAGTCGATTGAGTTAGAAGCAAAGCTTTGAGAGCCTGAGGTAACATTTAATGATAAACCATTAGAAGGACTAGTTACTTTTGAAACAGGGTTGATTTCTTTTTTATCTTGGGCAAAAGCAGGATTGGCGAGCATTAGAACAGCAGTGGTACCTATCAGCAGTTCAGTTAAAGTCTTTTTTGCTTGGCTGAAGCTTCGAATATGTCTAGTTTCTAAAGACATTTAAAATACGTTTTCCTCATAAATCTATAGTTCTTATTAATGTATAATTTATAACTTAACACAGATCTTATGAGATAGTCCTCAAAAAAATTAGTTTATTTTATTAATTTTTGGTAAAGTTGCAAAAATGTTCGCTTAACTTTTAAAAAAACCTATTACAAAATAACAATTGCAATTATTTAACTTGTTTTATGTGCCCTGCAAAACATACTTTGCGATAAACCAGCAATGGCTAAGAGCTCCCATAATAACAAAACAATGCCAAATAGCGTGGTTGAACGGAATACGTTTATTTATATAAAAAACAACACCCACACTATAAGCTATGCCTCCCGCTAATATCAAATAAAGTCCTGCAGGGTCTAAAACTTTATTAATTTTATTTATTAGCAGAACACCTAACCACCCCATTAATAAATAAGTTGTAATAGAGATTTTTTTAAACCGCCCTATAAAAAATATTTTGAAAAATATACCGATAACGGCCATTAACCAGACTGCGGCCAAAATTATGATAGACATAGTCCCTGGTATAAAAATAGTTAACAAAGGAGTATAAGTTCCCGCTATAAGCAGGTATATTGAGCAATGATCTAACCGTTTTAAAAATTGCTTTGCTAAAGGGTTGTTTGCAGCGTGATATAGAGTTGATGATAAAAACATTAACATCAATGTTAGACTATAAATAATAATAGCTGTCTTTTGACCGTAACTGTACTCAAGCGGTATGATATCAATAAAATAAAAAAACATTAACAGAGACGCCAAAAAAGCTAGGCCATGTGTGATCACATTAGCTACTTCTTCAGCGAATGAGTAATTTAAAAGTTTATTCATATATAATATTTAAGCCTTCATTTATAATTCAAAAATATTCACCTAGCTTTAAACCGCTTAAGCCGCTATGCAACTCACAAGTATAATCCTAGAGGCCATTTGCACAGAAAGCAAAATGAAAGCCCCCGCAAATTTCAAACTAGCTCTGGAAAACATACGCATCTTTAAACTTTAAATTATTATTCGTCATGAAAAATTCAAAGCATAAGTATTTTAAATTTTAGGGACTTAATAATAACTTATTCATAAAGTCATTCATTAAGTTGGTCCTAAATATAGAAATAAGTTTTTTTAACTGTAATTTAGTCCAATATATCCCGTATGGAAATTGCAAAGTACGTCAATATTCGCAAATTAATGGCAAGTCTAAATTTTATCGCTGAACTCTTCCAGATCCGTCGCCGCCCATTAGTGCTTCAACTTCTTTGACATTAACGCGGTTAAAGTCACCAAGAATTGAATGTTTGAGTGCACTTCCTGCAACCGCAAATTCTAGGCTTTGCTGGGGATCTTCATAGAGGTTTATACCTGCTATAAATGCGCTTGCGAAACTATCTCCTCCACCAACTCGGTCGACAATATCCGATAGTATGTAATGTTTTGACAGAAGGAATCCATTCTCACGATCTCTCATACAGGCGGACCAGCCATTTTTGTTTGCATTAATAGACTCTCGAAGAGTAATTGCAATGGTTGACATCCCAGGATAATTATCAAGGACTTTTTGGGAAAGCGCCTCATATTTACTTGTGTCGAGATGGCCACTTTCTACATCTACATCTACAGATATATCCAAGGATTTTTGACAATCCTCTTCATTGGCAATTCCCACATCAACAAACTTAACCAAGTCACGCATAATTTCTGGGGCTGTCTTACCGTATTTCCAAAGCTTACCTCTGAAATTAAAATCACACGAGACGGTTAAGCCCGCCTTCTGAGCTTCTTTAACGCATTCAAGCGAAAGGTCTGCACTATCTTGTGAAAGAGCTGGTGTAATACCAGTGATATGAAGCCATTTCGCATCTTTAAAAATACTAGGCCAGTCAAAATCACCGGGCTTACATTGACTAATCGAAGAATTAGATCTGTCATATATGACCTTGGAAGCGCGTTGATTTGCTCCTGTTTCAAGAAAATAAATCCCTACGCGTTCACCTTGTCTTTTGACGTTATTTGTATCGACACCAACCGCACGCAAAGCGTTTATGGCGTTCTGGCCTATATCATTGTCTGGTAAAGCGGATATGAAACCCGCATCAAAACCATAATTGGAAAGAGAGACAGCTACATTAGCTTCGCCGCCACCGAAAGTAGCCTCAAAGGCTGGGCTTTGGAAAAAGCGTTCATATCCGTGCGTACGAAGGCGGAGCATAATTTCTCCAAATGATAAAAAATCTGTCATAATATACTCTCTTAACTACGGGCCTGGGCGGCTATGCTCAGGGCCTCTTTTGCAAGTGTTGTGATAGTTTCGAAATCTCTCAGAGCGATTGCGTCATTGGGTGTGAGCCAAGATCCACCACAAGCGAGCACAGCAGGAACAGACAGGTAATTTGCAAGTGTAGCTGCGTTAACACCGCCTGTTGGCATAAATTCCATGTCTTTAAAGACGGAAGATAAAGCTTTGAGCATTTTTGGTCCGCCAGCGAGACCGGCGGGGAAAAACTTGACCGTTCTTAAGTCCATATTCCATGCTTTTTGCAGCTCAGTAGCTGTCGCAACTCCAGGCAAAACAGGCATGTTATTAGCAACAGAAACGCTTACAACATTCTCATTTAGCCCTGGAGACACAATAAACTTAGCACCGTGATCAATAGCTTTTTCGGCTTGATTCGCATTTAAAACCGTCCCAGCGCCAACACTCACAAGTGGAAGCTCTTTTGCGATTTTCTGCAAGCTAGCCAAAGCCTCTGTGGTTCTTAATACCACTTCGATAACATTAATTCCGCCAAGCATTAAAGCTCTGGCAGTTTCAAGAGCTACTTCCGGATCATTGGATTGTACCAAAGGAACGATAGGAGACTTTCGGAGCGTTGATATAAGTTTATCCGACATAATACCGCCTAAGAGAAGAACATTCCGCCGTTAATGTCGATATTTGCACCCGTAATGTATGAAGAAGCGCTTGATGCGAGATAGACTACCGTATCAGCGCAATCATCTGGATGCCCTTGACGACGAAGAGGTACGGAAGCTTCAACACCGCGGCGAGCTGCATCAGGAGTAAACGTATCGTGGAATGTCGTATCAATCATCCCAGGGCAAAGCGCATTACAACGGATTCCTTGAGGTCCAAGTTCCTTCGCCATGCTGCGTGTGAATGTAATGACTGCGCCCTTAGACATTGAATAAGCTGATGCACCGCCGCCACCGCCGTCGCGGCCAGCAAGTGAAGCTAAGTTCACAATCGAACTACCAGTTGGCATATAAGGTACGACAGCTTGAGTTGCTAAGAAGGTCGAATTAACATTTAACGCCATAACGTGATTGAGGAAGTCTTCATCCATTTCTAATAATTTCTTGCGAGCGACTAAACCACCAACATTATTTACTAATACATGTATTTCATCGCCAAATGCCCTAATCGACTCAGCGACAAGGTTATCAACCTCTGCTTTTTTTGTCATGTCACCTTTTACAAGGATAGCTTCACCGCCGGCTTTCACGATTGTGGCAACGGTCTCCTCACCTGCAGCTTTATTGCTATGATAATTGACTACAATTTTTGCACCAGCTTCCGCTAACTTGATTGAACACGAACGTCCAATATCCCTTGTACCACCAGTAACGATCGCAACTTTTCCGTTTAATTTTGTCATATTTTTCTTCCTTGTAAGTTCAATTACGCTTCGTTTACCGAGCGTGGTTTAAGAGGTTCAATTTTTGGAATGAGTATTAGAACGCTTAGTACCGATAAAACGGCTAAGGCAGCTCCAATGATAAAGGCTGGCATATAACTGTTCTCTGTCATCGGGGGCAAGAAGCTTAGGTTGAACCGATCTACCATAACATTATATTTTTCAGCCTCAGTCAGACGGGGGACAAGCCAAACCAAGCCGGCTGCAGCAAGCTTTGCGGCTGTACCTGCATAACCAGCTAGTGATCCAACTGATTTCTGACTATAAAGATCGCTGGGCAATGTTTGAATATTGCCAATTGAAGTTTGAAAGCCAAATAAAATGACTCCCATAATCAACACAGCAAGTAACGGTGTTGAGGCGATTGACATCGACATTAAGGCGGGAAGCATGATAACTGCTCCTAGGACAATAACAAATTTTCGCGTCTTATCGACAGACCATCCCGCACTGAGTAAATTTTGAGCCAGCAATCCGCCAAACCACGCGCCAAACATAGCTCCAACATAAGGCACCCATGCGTAAAGAGCTAAATCTTTGACGTTAAAACCAAAAGTATCGATAAGGTAAATTGGAATCCACGCCACAAATAACCACCAAATTGGGTCAATGAACATAGCTGACAATATCGCACCCCAGCTTTGCTTTCGGGACAACATTTCTCCCGTACCCGGATTATACCCAATATCAGTTCCATCATCAGCTCGAGTTAATTGCCCTGAAAGTATATATTCACGTTCTTTTTCATCAAGCCACGGGTGATCTTCGGGTTTTGATTTATAAATTATCAACCAAGGTATTAACCAAAGCAGTCCAACAATCCCGATAACAACAAAAATGGCTTTCCAGCTTAGAAAAGCAGCAAGGATTCCGAGTAATATAGGAGAAACAATCCCACCTATCGCAGCACCAGAGTTAAAGATCCCTTGGGCAAAAGCACGCTCTTTAGTTGGGAACCATTCTGCATTAGCCTTTGCCGCACCTGGCCAATTTCCGGCCTCAGCAACTCCAAGAATACCCCGGAAAATTGCGAAACTCATAGCACTGCCGCCTAACGCATGTAGTGCTGTTGCAATAGACCAAACGCCTATAGATAGAACAAAACCAATCCTTGTCCCAAGCCAATCAAAAAGCTTACCAAAAATAGTCTGGCCGAAGGCATATGCTAGAACGAAAACTGTAAAAATATTAGCGTAGTCTTGATTGGAAAAACCAAATTCCGCTTTAATTTCTGGCCACAAAATTCCTAGTGCACCTCGGTCAATATAGTTGATAATAGCCGCGAGTGCTATGAGCCCAACGACAAACCAGCGTAAATTTCCTTTCATCACGACGTTTCCCCCTTTTTATAGTTTTCAAAAAAATCTTCCCGAATAGGCGAAAACATATCGAGTAAAACACCAGCTTCGACACAGATTGCACCATGCATTACATGCGGCGGTATATAGTAACTATCTCCAGCACTTTGGCGTTTCGTTTCTCCGTTGATAGTGACGTCGAATACACCGCTTTCAACATAGGTTACTTGTGAGTGATAATGCTCATGTTGATAACCTTCAGCTCCTGATTCAAAGATTGCTTTGACTAGCATAATCTCATCATTATGACCTAATATCTGACGTTTAATCCCAGGATCAACATCTTCGATAGGCACGTCTTTTCCGAATAGAAATATTGGACTATGCATTACTGAATTCCCTTTTTGTGTTCCTCTGAATGGAAAAGCTTGAAAGGGCCTTTCCAGCTCATTACTATGTCGTTTACCTCAATATTATGTTCTTTCGACGCACCGGGGTCAGTTGAAATTCCCAACCCAACAAGCTCTCCATCCTTGGTCTCAATCTGGATGAACTTATTTTTATCGGCCTCAAAATAAGACACAGATTTCACCTGACTATGACTACCAAGCGTATATTCGACAGTTGGGTTGTATTCACCATGTGGCTCGATAATGGACACAAAAGATACGCCGTTATTCGTTTCAGCGCGAAGCATGAAACCAGACTCATTTCGAAGGTTAAAGTTGGGGTCATTGGCACCTATTTGAGTAAAAACAATTTTCGTGCCCACAGGTACTGATGACGAAACAGTATAAAAGCGCCTATCAAGGAGCCAAGTAATCTGCGACAAGCCGTTCAAAGGCGCAGCCTCTGCAGTTTTCCACAAATATTGATATCCGTCATCAGTACCAAGGGGTGTGCGAGATAATGGGTCTGCTTTAACTTCAAAATTAGTTTCAACCAAATGTCCATTATAGTGAAATGGCAAATCATAGCTGTGAAGAGTATCCGCATAAGCCTCTGATAGGTCGATAATAATAGGGTACTCGAACGCATCATCCTCTATCATTGCAATCGTTCTAGCCAAACCTACGTTATCGTAAGCCGTATCAATCTTTGCAGATGTTAGCTTTACATCGCCTTCTCCAGTGAATTCACCAAGCACAGGCGCATACTTATTCCCCGTTTCGGTATTCCCATTAAAGTGACTGGTTTGATCAATTACCATTGCGTTATGAGCAACGGTTTGTTTTGCATAAGTATTATTTTCCGGTAAATAGTGACCACCATACTTGGCTTCAATATTCAAAAAGCGTGCGGCACCGTAGTCACGCAAAACTTCGAGACCCGCATCAAAGACAAGCATGCCGAGTTTATCAAAATGTCCATGCCCAAGACCCTGAGAAGTATTTTTTGCTAGAACCGTCAAACCGTCTGGGTCTGAGGAAGCCCGTAATATATCTAACGCGCCTTCTGTTCCACCTTCACCGTCTCGAAGGCGCATCGACCTGTAATCAAAAGGCTCTGACTTTCCTGCAGCAATGTCTTTTGAAAGCTTACGGCTTTCAGGTGTAAGAACATATTCTCCCTGCTCCTGAGCAATTGATAGCAGTCCTCTATCCGCTGTAAGGTTATAGGCAATGCCAACCCCGTGAAGCAGTTCTGTCGTTGCAATACCCTTATCTTTTATGGCATCATTAATTGGAAAAAACAGACCACCATAGCTTTGTTGAATGGTCATATAAATTGCTTTTTTCAGAATGCCGTCACGCTTTTCAAAAATTTTCATTTCCGGGTTATTCTTCTGAACAGCCTGAGCAAAAACTACAAATGGCATCAAGGCATAACGCTGATAATACGGGCCCTCATTGTAATAACCATCAGGTGAAAACAATTTGTCCATTTGCTTCAAAAATCCTGTATTTCCTGATTTATCAAGACCAAGCAGCGCTTGCTGGACATAATCATCGTCGCCAATTGCATAACCCGTCAAGCCAACCGCTGCTGTCGCCCAAGTCCCATGATTGTGAATTTTATCAAAGGTTTCCGGCGATCCATCTGAAAGAAATTCAGCGATATTACGAAGAAGGTTGGTTTCGATCTTTAAACTTTTCTCCAAGCTCAAAGTATCCTTGACCGCCTCAAAACCTTGAGCAGCGTGTACAAGCCACCAACTTTCATTGAGGTTTTGCCAAAACATTCGGCCAGGAGATTGTTCTTTTTTAGCTGGATGAAGCCCCCAACCTGGATAAAGATCTGCATAAGCCAGCATGAGGTCGGCTGCATAATTTGCATATTTACGTTCGCCCGTTAGCGTATAGAGTTGTCCAGCATCATAGATAAGCTTTGCATTTTCTTTATGTTTTTCGTGAGTATACCCTCCACCAGGGTCTTTAGGAGTCGGTATATTTACGGGCTGCGTCATTTGCACATCTAAGCGCTTCTTCGCTTTTTGTAACGTTGCATCAAACCCTAACTTAGAAAAACTGGTCTCTTTTTCTAAATCTAACATTTGTTTTAGGTTATCACATGCCCCAATACTTGCTCCTATTAAAAGCGACGCAATTAATGTCGTTACAGAGCGCATCATGGCTTAAGCCCCTGATTATCAGAAATCATTGCAGTATTTTCTAAATCACTATTAAGCTCATTAACGGCGGGCGATGCTGTTTTTGTAAAACTATTCTTTTTTATTTTTGTCTTCGGCTCGCCAACAGTGTGATTAATAACAAATTTTGCACTATTCACGAACGTATTATTCGTAATATCTGTAACCTGAACGCCGTGGAGAAACAAAGAAGACCGCGAACTATTACGCTTATCAAAACCAACATTATCAAATCTTGATCCTGTCAGACTAAAGTGCGGACCAAATGTGCTTTCATCTCTGCCGCCGCGGTAATAGTCAACAATGTCGCCACCAATATTTTTGAAACTAGAATCAGATATTGTTAGATACTCAGCATTATAAATACCGTAATCATCATCTTCTTTATCAAGCTTAAAGACAGCTCCAGTGACATTTTCAAATGAAGAGCCTCGTACTGCAATATAATCTGCGAATGTATTTTTTGCTGCAGACAAAACATTAAACGAATGGTTTGTATCGAGATCCACAAACTTAACGCCCGATATATCGAGGCGGTAGTTTTTCATCATGGAGTAGGGACTTGTTCGAATTACAGAGTTCCCTGCATAATCCGGACTATCTTTTCCAGATATTTCTATATCTTGCAGCTGTAATGAACCTCCATCTAGTATCTCGAAAAGCGTGGAACGCTCGAAGGTTATTTTTGTATTTTCACCACCCTTTAAGGTTATAGGCTTATCAACAAGCAGGAATTTACTCGCCACGTAACTTCCAGGTGACAATACAATTGTATCACCAGCCTCAGCCTTGTTAACGGCAATCGATAATGTTCGATCGCCTGGCTTAACGCTAATGACTTTTCCGGATCCAAAGGCAACTGCGGAATCTGCTTTAGGGTACCATGATACTCCCGTCATATCCTTGGTCGTGACTTCAAGCCCTTTATCAATTCCAATTTTGTCTAAACCTACCGGAAAAGACAAACCATCTTCACGTCTCTGTAGTACAACAGATTTACGTACAAAACCTTTTGTAAATTCTGGAGGATCCATCGAGCCTAGAACATTACCCTTAAACGCTATTCCTGACATATCGTCATATACAGTAAAAACATCTAGGCCGTTGTTATTGATAATCAGATTGTTCTCGAAGCGACTACTCTTAGGCGTTCCGCTGCGCTCTTCATCGCTTCCTGCACCTAATTGAATATTATCACTATTTATCAGACTATTGTTTTCGATTACAGCATCAATCACCGGATCATAACGATTGATGGGTCCGTTGGGGACACCATTCATAACAACTAAAGCTCCGCCAAACCGAGTTCCTTTTAAGCCCTCCATATAATTATTTCTAATCGTTTGACCCGCATTAATAACACGAATACCACCAGTATGATCAGCGCCATTGCCAAAAAACACATTGCCCTCAACAAGGTTATTGTTCCCATGACGCATAGTTAACGTCCCACGGGATTCATAAAACGTATTATTCAGAAACTTGTTTTTTCCGGATTTATTGGAAATGATTTCGAGCTCGCCATCACATCTGTCAAAATAATTATTTTCAACCACCGTAAAAGAATTTGTTCGGGAATGATGGCTAGTTCCAATTCTTAAAGTTTCGCCTCCGTTAGAACCCAAAATCGAACGTGGACCAAAATAGTTATGGTCAATTTTATGATGATTTTCCTGACTGTCCTCAGTGTTCAGTCTTACAGCCATTGTTACGCCTTTATTCCGTTTTCTGGAAAGATGACTATGGTCAAACCGGTTATTCTTACCATACATCATGACCCAAAAATCAGTTTCTTGACGCTCAGTAGCGTTAAAATCATCAATAACAACTTCAGTCACCCGGGAGTTATTGGCGAGGTGGTTCTTATTACGGCGAAAACTTATAACCTCTTGAGTTGGCGAATAACCATCTTTAAAAACAAGGCCCGATACCTCAAGGTGGTTTCCAGCTAAGCGCAAATTGGACTGTCCAGTCAATATAACTTTACCTTTAGTTTCAGCAACCAATCGGATCGGATTTCCTTCCTCACCTTCACCCGTGAATAATATTTCGAAATCACTCCATTTGCCGTTGGCTAGAACAATAGTGTCACCCGGTTGAGCATTTTTGACGGCCTCTTGAAATGCTAGCTGATCGCTTACAACAGAACTACTGGACTGCTTGTCACCACAAGCTGCGAGTGCCAATATAACAGCCGTGATTGTAAAATATTTAAAGCGCTTATCAACAGCTCTCATTTACCTCAGGCCCCAAATTAAGGCGCAGCTATTTCAAGATTCTTATCTCGCCACGCGGTAGAATTTATTTTATTCTCCAAAAGAAAATATCGTCAATTCAAATGGCGGTGTCAACCAATATATTAAACCAATTTCTAAATATTGGTATAGATATACTAAAAATAAACTAAATTAGGACAATTTATTGGTTAATAAAAAGCGAGACCGGCTTTCTGAGGCCTTACGCTTCACTTCTTGATAGGCCTCTTCCTCAGATGCAGCAAGTAAGGCTTCGATCATTCGTGTAAAATGAGCTCTCATAGCTACCCTTGCCGCAGACGAATCGCGATTTTTAAGGGCGTTAAGAATATTCTGGTGTTCGTCTTCTCGGTGGCTAGTATCTTTATCACAAACTGTGCGGTATACTTTTTGTAGCTGCGCTGCTTCAGTTCGCATTTTCCACATACTATCAATCACAAAACTAATAACATGGTTATTTGTTGAGCGGGCAATGGCGTTATGAAATGCCTCATCAGCCTCATCCGGTGTCATTTTACTTTTGATCTTACCAGACATTATAGCGATATATTCTTCAAGTTCTTTTATAGCTTCATCCGTGATAATAGGCGCTGCCAATGCTGCAGCTTCTGCCTCAAACAATGCTCGAGCCTCTGTAAGCTCAAACGGTCCAACCTTGGGCAAGCCTTTCAATGTTGCATTACTACCATCAAGAACATATGCGCCTGAGCCTACTTTAATCTCTAGGCGGCCCTGTGCCTGTAGCGCAATCTCCGCTTCGCGCACTGAAACGCGGCTTACATTAAATTTTTCAGCAAGGTCTCGCTCCCCTGGCAATCTGCTCCCAGGCGGAAAAACACCAGAGTCAATTAACTCCAATATCTGGTTGGCAACCGTATGATATAATCTTTTCTCAGCCATATAACCCTTAATACCAATATTGTATTATCTGTAATTCTGTTTAGTCCAATTCACATAAAATAAAAAGTATAACTTTTAATTTTTTCAAATTATTTAGCCTAACAATAACTGCCACAACCCTTTTATCCCTATCAATGAAGTGAAAAGAGAAAATAATAAAATTACCGTCAGAATTATATTGCTAGTTAAGCTATTTTTAAAAGCCCCCATCAAATCCTTGCGATTGCTCAAATAAAATATACAAGCCACTGTCGCGGGTAAAATAATAGCATTAAAGGCCTGAGAAACAATCATGACCACAACTGGTCTCGCTCCGAAAAATGGCACAACAAGACCCAATAAAGAAATAATAAAAACCATAACTCGGTATTTGGGTAGGGTCATATCACGCTCTGAACCCATATAATCACATATCAACCAAGGCAGCATCAACACGTTTGGAAATTGTGAGGACACACCAGCCGATACAATACCTACAGCAAATATCGAAGTCGCTAGTGGCCCTGCCAGAGGCTCTAGCAATGAAATCATTTGAGATACTTTTGAAAGCCCTATACTTTTTGTGTACAAGGTACCCGCAGCAGCTGCCATTACAGCTGCGCTAATCACAAACATTAACACAACAGCAAAAACTGCATCATTTCTCTGAGCCTTCTCATCCTCAAGTCCCCAGCCAGCCTCTTTCACGAGTGTCGTACGAATGATGAAAAGACCAGAAAAAACTGTCGTTCCTACCATTGATGCGATCACTAAAAATGGTCCACTGCTTGGATCAGAAACAGTCTTCGGAAGCCGAGGTAGCAGGCCTCTAAGGATGTCGGTCGGAGGCGGCATCATAATGAAAAAATTAATCAAAAAACTTAGCCCCATAATAGCAACAATTACCGCTAGACTGCGCTCAAAAATCTCTGTTTTTCCATTCCAAAATATTAAGAATACCAAGATAGAGAAGAAAGCAGCAAAATAGATAGGTGAAATTCCTCCATCCACCACAGTCTTTGACCACTCAAAGCAAACTTCTGAGATAATTCCCATCACCCCCATAACACTTCCACAAACACCGAGTGCTAAAGCAGAAATAAAGTAAATTCCGACAGCCGGATGAATATGCTTCCGAAAAGCTTGTAGTGCTGTTTCGCCTGTCACTAAAGTATAGCGGCCATAAAGATTGATCATAAAAAATGTGCACAAACATGAAGCGACAATCGTCCACAACAAGGACATGCCATAATCAGCCCCAGCCTTGGCCATAGCTGTTATGCTACCGGTTCCAATATTGAAACCCAGTAAAAATATTCCAGGAAGAAATAAGGCTAAAACCTTCTCGATTTTTTGACGAAAATTAGAATCTTCTACTCTATCTGTCCTGATTGATCTAACGATGATGCTTTCCCTATTTAACGCTTAACGCTCTGATCACGCCACGAATTTCTGCTAGGCCTTTCAATCGGCCTATACTTGAGTAACCAGGGTTTGAAGGCTTTCCGATGTCACTCATCATTTGATGGCCGTGATCAGGACGTATAAATATGCCTTCACGCTCTGGTTCTTCTTTTAATCTTCGCCTCTCTTCATTAAGCAGTTCTTTAATAACTCCAACCATATCGATATCACTATCAAGGTGATTAGCCTCAATAAATGAGCGCTGTTCAGCCTCGTCCCGGCTAACGCCGCGTAGATGTGAAAAGTGAATACGACTCCCAAATTTCCGTGCCATTGCTGGGAGGTCATTATCTGGGCGACTGCCATATGTTCCCACACATAAAGTAATACCGTTTGAAGGACTGGGTTGGGCCTTAAATAATATTTCCAAGTCAGTCGCCGTGCAAATTATGCGGGGTAAGCCAAACATATCACGCGGCGGGTCATCCGGATGGATCGCAAGTTTAACACCTAGTTTCTCAGCTCGAGGTAAGACCTGGGACAAAAACGAAAACAAGTTTTGGCGTAAAATATTTCGGTTGATACCATCGTATTTGGCTAACATGGCACGGAAGTCATCCAAACCATAGCTCTTCCTCATTTTACCTGGAAGACCTGCTATAATGTTATTAGTGAGCTCAGCTCGCTCCGTCTCAGACATTTTTTCGAAGCAATATTTGGCTTCAACCACCTCCTGATAAGTATATTCAGTAACTGCACTTTTACGCTTCAAAATAAAGAGATCAAAAGCTGAAAATTTGACCTGGTCAAAGCGAAGCGCATAAGCACCATTAGGCAATTTGTGTTTTAAATCCGTACGCGTCCAATCGATTATAGGCATAAAATTATAGCAAATAGTTTTTATACCGCACTGCGCTAGATTTTCCATCGAAGTGATCCAGCTATCAATGAATTTCTGATGCCCGTGTATCGCTAGCTTAATATCTTCATGAACCGGTATGCTCTCAACAACGGTCCATTTTAGGGACATACCTTCAGTGCCATCACTTTCTATCAATGATTGATGATGATGAATTGCCTCTAAGGACCAAACCTCTCCCACAGGTACGTTGTGAAGGGCGCTGACAATATCAGTAGCGCCAGTCTGTTGAATCTCTTCAATGGTTACCGGGTCATTTGGTCCAAACCATCTCCAAGATTCACGCATATTTTTCTTTCTGCTGCAAACAAAAACGCCCCACAGAGTGAGGCGTTTAACTGTTTATATTTTGACTAGACTTCCTTTAGAATTTGTAGCTTGCGCCAACAACTATGCGGCGATCAGGAATGCCTTGAGCACATAAAAGAGCCTGATCATTAACACACCACTGCTTGATCCCAGACTTTGTTATATTTACAACCTCTACGCCAAGATTAAGGCTATCAGTAACATCGTAGTTGAGTCCACCATTAAGCTGCCCTCTTGCCGAGGTAACAACTGGAAAACCTAGAGTACTGTTTAATGAAGCACCAGCGGCAGTATCTAGCGTGCGGAACGCGTCACGCCAAGTATACCTCAATCGCGCCGAAAGACCATATTTTTCATAGAAAGCTGTAATATTATAAGCATCCTCTGAAAAGTCTAACAGTCCACGGTCCTGCAAATAATTTACATAATTATCTGAGTTATAGATGCCATTAATAGCGTTAAAAACATCAATACCGCGTCTTGTAGAAACTTGATCAACAATAGAACCACCTTTGAATGTCTGATGGGTATAGTTAGCTAATATACCAAAACCAGAAGCCCAACCAAAGCTACCCATACTATCTTCATGATTAGAAAGATCATATTGGAATGACACCTCAATACCTTGTTGTGTCGTTTTATCTGGGTCATTTACATTCTGCGTAAACCCAGTGCAAAATCCCGTTGTGCCAAGAGCCCCGATAAAATCATCACCTTGAGCTACAGGGTTATAATAGCCACCTAATGGACATGACGGATCCGAGCTAAGAAAACCATTTGCATCAACACCAGCTTCATTAAGTACTGAACCAAAGATATTAGTACGCTTCTTATTGAAATACCCAACACTCACCACAGCTGCAGGCGCGAAATACCATTCACCTGATACATCGAAAGAGTTAACTTCTTCAGGCTCTAAACCGGGATTTCCAAGTGAAACAGTGTTATTGATGTTGTTACTCAACGTTACTGAAGTATTCAAAGAACTAAAGTTCGGCCTTCTAATGTCTTTTCCCCACCCAAAACGTAATTGAACATCTTCAGAAGGTTTTGCAACTAGATTAAAGCGAGGCAGAATAAAATCATAGCTTCCCTTGGTAACTGTAGGCGTTGCCACGCCATTGATAATCGTATTACCCGTGGATGCAACTTCTGTATCGATGTATCGTAGCCCAGCATTTCCGCGGAAGATACCTGCTTCAAAATTAACTTGCGCGTATAATGAATGTGTCTGCTCTTCGATATCAAAGAACGCTGATTCATCAGGACCAAGATTAACAGGTGTGTAGTTTGGATCATGCGCCGCAAGTGCATTTTCTAAAATAGAGAGGGTACCTGTAGGGTCAGAAAATGCCCGGTCTGGATCCACAATAATAAAATTACGGAATGCTAAGTCTCTGCCATCAGATTCACCAAAATTATCAGGTCCGGCGACTAACAATTCTGAAAATAGTGACCCGTTTGGACTGTTAACCATTCTGCTAAACCCGCCGATACGATTACTCGTACGGTTAAATTCACTTTGGCTTTTATTATATCGATAACCAGCATCGACAGATGTTACAAAACTACCTTGTCCAAAGAAATCAGAATCTTCTAAGTCATAAGAGACGTCCGCTCGAAATGCGTCTTCCGAGTTTTTCTGTGTGTTATTACTGATATCGACCTGGTCCAGAACCACATTGTTTGGATTAGTTAAGTCTGCTACAGATGGCGCATATGGTGAAGCAAAATCAACGCCAAATGTTAAGGCACCCCCGGTTAAATCATAGATAAACGGGGTACTGTTATCATTACTTGATCCATCTAATGGAGTAAGCGGATTCGGGTTAATAAAATTCAATTGAGTACTCAAAGTCGGACCAGCAGAATCTGCGGAAGACATAGAGCCCTCCAAGCTAACTGACAGGTTACCCTTTTCCCAATCACCACCCAATCTGAATATCTGACTATCTGTGACACGCGCACCGGTGTCACTATTGAAACGTAGATTCGGATCATCATCGTCAGTTGCCAAGAATGGCTGTATAGTACCAGTCACCGCAGCCTGAATACTTCCTACGTTCACCCCATTTAGGGATCCAAAATTGACTGTTTCAAAACCTGTTGGAAGATTCTGATTAAGAACAGAACTCACTCCTGAGGCCTGAACCCTAGTACTGTCTTGGCGGCGCTCTTGATCCGTGAGTACCGCATCAAAATAAAGCTTCAAATTATCACTAGGACTGTACTCTAATGAGCCTGCAAAGTTTAAAGTTTCATATTCAAAGTTCTCAAACTCTTGGTTAAGAAACTGAATTCCAAGAAAGTCAAAATCTTGTGCAGCAGGGCGGTTAACCGCATCCTCTCGGGCACCGTCAACTATATTTATTCCTGTATTTTCAACTAAACTACCATCACGGTCAATTCTTGGACGGAATGAAGAGGCCTCTTGTTCTGTATAGCTTATACTAACAACTGCGCCTATTTCTTTACCCTGAGCATTTTCCCATTTTTTCCCAAGAGTTCCAGAGAGTCTTGGAGTCCAACCACCTTCACTCGAAAGACTACTATTCTCACCCTGAATACGGACAGACGCCAGTGTTTCTTTTAGATCAAGCGGTCGTATAGTTTGTAGATTAACAGTACCACCTACAGATCCCTCAATCGTTTTTGCTTCTGGGGATTTAATTACTTCAACGCCAGCTATAATACCTGCAGAAACATCCTCAAAATTAATACCGCTTCTACCAGCCCCTGAACCTACAGTCGAAACTCCATTAATCTCTGTTCTATTAGCATTAGTACCTCGAATCTGAACACCTGTACCAACACCCGCGGTTCGAGTAATCTGAATACCTGTAATGTTTTCCAAAACTTCTGCCAAGTTTTGGTCGGGTAATTTACCTATATCTTCAGCCAGAATAACCTCAACAAGGCTACCTGCTTCTCGCTTTTTTATGAGCGCATTTTCAAGTGATTGCCTTATACCTGTAACAACAACCTCATCATTAGGTACATCTTGGGCAGATGCAACAGACGCTATTGATAAAGCGGAGAAACCCACTGTGAACATAAGCGAAGCACGGAGTTTGGAGCGCGACGATAATGTTCGCATAGATTTTTTTGTTAGTTGAGACATTAATTTTTCCCCTTGATTAAGTAATTATAGATTCTCTTAGTGTATAAAAACCAATTACTACACAAATGTCAACCTATTAAAAGTACCAATTTATATATATTGGTAGTACCAATTATATTTTTATTAGGATTGTTGTATTTCTGCTACACCCTTAATGTTTCAAGCAAGCCACTGGCTGAAGCTAATTCCTAACAAGATCGGGGGCCATGTTCATAAATAGTATCCATTAGATATTTCGGGATACTCGCTAGCCAGTATAGCCAAATCAGATTCCAAAGAATTTTTACATCAAGGAATCAGTGATATTCTATAAAACAATACAGTTAAATAAATTGAGAGTGATATGTAGATCAACTCATACATAAAGTACTGCCTCGTTTAATTCATCTGTGAGGCAAAGCAGACGTTAATGATCAGTTTGTACTAGTACCTACTATACCAAGCTTGCAAAAAAATTTAACTCATTACTCCTTGTCTACTACTTTTGCCTCGTAATAGGCTTTCAACTCATACCACGCTTTTTTCTTAATCCCTGTTTCAGATACGAGACCTTTTCGATTCCAGCCATCCTGAATCCCATCCAGTGGTCTGCGCGGGGAGAGAAAGTCTTTTAAAATCCATGGCGAAATACCCGCAAGGCCGTCAATGTTGTCGGCCATCTTTAGATTATACTTATAAACAGCAGCTTGGAATTCTTCCGTCCAAATCTCATCCTCTGTGCCAAATTTTCCCTGTTTTGCACCTCCGCCCATCTCGCTCATGATAATGGGTTTATTATAATTCGATTCCCAGGTTTTCTTTGCGCAATCCTCCAGTACAGCCCAATACCAACCACAATAACTGTTGATCCCGACTACATCAAGACGATCGGCCAGAGGGTCTTCTAGGCGGATTTTATTCTCCGACATAGAATGAGTATCAATTGCCGCTGTGACGAGCCGCGAGTTATCCATTGCCTTTGTTTTATCAATCAACTTGCCAAGAAATAATAGCCTATCATCCGATAACGGCGTTTCATTGGCGACGGACCACATAACGATTGAGGCACGATTCTTATCACGCGTAATCATCTCTGTTAACTGATTTTCAGCTTTACCGTAGACTACCTCATCATCGAATAAGACAGTCCAATAAACGGGAATTTCTGACCAGACCATGAGACCCATCTCATCCGCCATTTTGACCATAGTCTCATTATGGGGGTAATGTGCGAGCCTTACGAAATTCGCACCCAATTCTTTGGCAAGTGTCAATGTTGCTCGAGCGTCCTCCGTGCTCCATGCACGTCCGGGGTGAAGAAGTGATTCCTCATGAATACTAATCCCACGCATGAAGGTAGGTTTGCCGTTCAGTAAGATGTCGTCACCTTTCGTGCTGATAGTCCGAAATCCAATTTTATCAATGACCGTATCTGCCCCATAACTCAGAATAACATCGTAGAGTTTCGGCTGTTCTGGTGTCCAAAGTTCTAGCGTCGCAGGAATAGAAAATGAGGCCCTACCATTTCCATTTATCACTATCGTCTTTGTTATATCTAGCGCAGGAAAAGAAACTGTTAGAGGTGTATCTGCTCGTTTTGCGCTAACATGAACAGTACCATTAATTGTACCCATATCTGGGGAGACCGTCAGTGCGTAGTCTTGCAGATAGGTGTCAGGCAGTTCCGCTATAAACACCGAACGTGTGATGCCGCCGTAATTCCACCAATCGGTATTTACAGTGGGAACTTGGTCACGGGCACGGGTGTTATCCACTTTGACGGTGACGAAGTTCTTACCCTCAGTCAATTCGGCAGTGATATCAATCTGGAAAGATGTGAAGCCACCTTCATGTGTGCCAACTTTCGCGCCGTTCACATAAACGATGGCATGATAATTGACGGCACCAAACTCAAGAATATATTTTTTGTCCGTTTTCTTTGTAAGACTAAAGTCTTTGTGATACCAAACTGTGCCCTCATAATAATACAACTCTCGCTCTTGAGTGTTCCAATCACCTGGTACGTTCAGCTTTGGCGCAGTAGCGAAATTATACTCAATCAAATCACGGGGGGTCTTCATCTTCTCGTTTTTAAAATAGCCATTTTCATGCGGCTGATACCGATAGTTGTAATAGCCATTTTCATAAGGGTCGATAATTCGCGCCCACGGTCCATCAAGGCTAAAGGTTTTCCGCGAACTTAGGTTTTGAATATAAGCAGAAATTGGCAAAGCCTCTTCCAAGCTGCTTACGGCGACTTCTACCTTCGCTATAGGGCTGGGTGAGTCAGATACTTTACTGTTACAGGCTACGAGCCACGAAGTTGAGAGTAAAAAAGTAAAAATGATTATGTATCTCATAATTTTGCCTAACTTAACAAGAGCATGGAGTCAAAAAATGAAAAGGCATAGCGGTTTGCAAAATGCAGAGGCATTCCCGTATCATCTACAAGCATGGCGCTGTCGCCTAATAATAGCGATATATATTCTTTTATTCACAGCGGAATTCTCCAATAAAAATTATGAGAACTATACTATTAGAAAAGTGAAAATATTCCATGAAAAGAGTTTACGGCTTAAAACGCAAGAATTCCCTGATACTAAACAGTTTGGGGGGGGGACTAAAATTTAAGTTTTTATAAACTTCTGGCTATTGACAGGCTAGGCATTCTTCATAGTCTGTTGGAGCAGCAGCTTCCATGGATTTCTCCATTTCAGTTTTGTCTTCAGTTCCCGCAAAAGCTGCACGTTGTACTGATTTAGAACGGCAATAATAGAGCGATTTAACGCCCTTTTCCCAAGCCTGCCAATGCAGCATATGTAAATCCCATTTATCAACATCACCGGGTAGAAAAATATTTAAACTCTGGGCTTGGCAAATATATGGTGCCCTATCAGCTGCATGCTCAATAACCCATCTTTGATCTATTTCAAAAGCAGTTTTAAAAGTGGCTTTTTCGTGTTCATCAAGCTCATCAAGTGTCTGAACAGACCCCTCATTTTCAAGAATTGTTCCCCATATTTCGTCTGTATTTAACCCTTTTGTCTCTAATAAGTCTTCTAATAAGCGGTTTTTAACAGTAAACGAGCCTGATAATGTCTTATGAGTATAAATATTAGCTGGGATTGGCTCAATACCGGCTGATGTTCCTCCGCATATTATAGAAATAGATGCGGTCGGTGCTACAGCCATTTTATGCGAAAACCTTGCTTTAACTCCAGCTTCCGCTGCATCAGGACAAGAACCACGCTCATCCGCTAGCGTTACTGAGGCAGCATCAGCGCCGCGTCTAATGTGCCTAAATAAACGATTATTAAAAGACTTCGCCATGGCGCTTTCAAAAGGTATACTCTTGCTTTGAAGCAATGAATGGAAACCCATCAGGCCTAATCCAACTGAGCGCTCACGAGCAGCGGAATATTTAGCATCACTCATTGAGTCAGGCGCATTATCGATAAAATCTTGAAGCACATTGTCAAGAAAACGCATTATATCCTCGATAAATCCCTCTTCATTTTTCCATTCGTCATATTTCTCAGCGTTGATCGATGATAGACAGCAGACAGCTGTTCGCTGTTTTCCATATTTGTCTTTCCCAGTTGGAAGCATAATTTCTGCGCATAAATTTGACTGCTGAACTCGTAAGCCCTGGTCTTTCTGATGTTTAGCTAGAGCTTCATTAACTGTGTCAGAAAAGATCATGTAAGGCTCACCAGTCTGCAAACGCATCTCCAGTATTTTTTGCCATAATTTACGTGCAGATATTTCTTTTATTACCTCGCCTGTATGAGGGCTTTTCAATTCATATTCTTTTCCATCTCTGACAGCTTCCATAAAATCGTCAGTTATATTGAGACCGTGATGAAGATTTAAGGACTTACGATTAAAATCTCCTGAAGGCTTGCGTATCTCTAGAAACTCTTCGATTTCTGGGTGGTGTATATCTAAATAAACGGCAGCGGATCCACGCCGGAGCGAACCTTGAGAAATCGCCAATGTCAAAGAGTCCATTACACGTATGAAAGGAATAATTCCAGATGTTTTACCGGCCCTTCCTATTCTTTCTCCGATAGATCTTACATTACCCCAATAAGTACCTATCCCGCCACCATTTGAGGCTAGCCACACATTTTCAGTCCAAGCACCAACAATAGAGTCCAAGCTATCATCAACAGCATTTAAAAAACATGATATAGGCAGACCTCTTTCTGCCCCCCCATTAGACAATACAGGCGTGGCGGGCATAAACCACAGTTTAGACATATAGTCATAGAGACGCTGAGCATGTGCATTGTCATCAGCATAGGCCTCGGAGACACGCGCGAACATTCCTTGGTAATTTTCTTCTGGAAGTAAATATCTATCAACTAATGTTTTTTTACCGAAATCAGTAAGTAGCTCATCCCGTGAACGATTCTGCTTTACAGAGTTAACCTTACGCTCATTAACCACAGAATCTTTTTTTGATGATAGCTTTACACTTGCCGCTTGACCTTCTTGTGTTATTTCTTCTTCTGTTTCTGGTGCTAAGAACGCATTCATTGAACTCTCCGACATTTATCTCCCCTTTTGTTTCCAGTTGCGACCAAATTGAGTCTCAACGCTACTAAATTTACACCCACATCAAGTTTATATGCCAAATGGCGGCATAAAACTAACTATCATCTAAATGGAAATCCTCGAGTTTTACTCAAAGTGTTTCTTCACTACATATAGTGTCGATTTACTTCCACCCGTCAATACCTAGTATGACAAAAAAGAAAATTTTTAGTTAACAGAGTACAGAATTCAACAAAAAAACTATGAATTTTTTATGACGCCTCCGAAATGAAGTAAAAAATTACTTTCTTAAAGTAAAAATTTAATTACTTTCGCCTTCATACAGAATCAAATCTCATCTAGATGATAGATAAATTAACTTATTAAGAGTTTAATCATAATCCAATGACATACTTTAATTTGGCTTCTCCAATACCCTTTAAATTTAGGTAATTCATCTCCAATATATTCTTTTTTTCGGTGATAGAAAATATGGCCAAGCGGTGGCGTTAATAAACTTTTATCCTGTATATTATCAGCATTTATAAAAGCCAATCCCAATCCAGGAATACCCCTAAAAAATCCCGCAACAGGTTTTTTGCACTGCTCGCATATCCCTCGGTCTAGTGCTGGAGGTCTTCTATATTTGTTAAATTGAACTCCATTTTGTTTAAGCACAACGTTCTTGGACTTTATTACGACTACATCGTTGTACGCAGAATTATAAAGTTTTTGGCATATCTCACAGTGACAATAAAACCTTACGAAGGGCGGTTTCTTTAGATAAAATTTCGTCTTGCCACATGGGCATTCACAGCGAATGTTTTTTACTTTCTGCATTGTCAATTCCAATTTTTCTTTACCTTACAGAGCTTATGATCCTTTTAACAGTGTGAAAAAGGTGATAAGTATAATTACTAAAGAGTAGTCTGATAGTAACACTCTTAAACAAGCTGGATAAAGAATGAAAATAGTCATAGTCACGGATGCTTGGAAACCTCAAATGAACGGCGTTGTTCGGACACTAGAAATGACGATAAACTCCTTAAAGAAATCTGGGCATATTATTGAAGTAATATCTCCTTCTGATGGTTACTGGACTATACCACTTCCGACCTACCCAGATATAAAACTAGCACCCTTCGCCAAGTCTGATATGAAAAAACGGATACTGGCCTTTCAGCCGGATGCTATACACATAGCTACTGAAGGCCCGCTAGGTTTGTCTGCTAGGTCACTTTGTATCAAATGGGGGAAGCCGTTTACAACCAGTTACCACACAAAGTTTCCTGAATATATTAAGGCCAGATTTCCATTTATCCCTATAAGGTTAAGCTATAAATTTATGCGTAACTTTCATAACTCTGGGGGACGCACGATGGTTACCACTGAGTCTATGGTAGATTTTCTAAAGGATAAGGGGTTTAACAATCTTTCTGCTTGGGCACGCGGTGTAGATACATCTCAATTTCACCCAGAAAAAAGGTTTAAGCCTAAGGACGTATATGAAGGCATAGAAAGGCCTATATTTGTGAATGTTGGAAGAGTGGCCGTAGAAAAAAATATAGAGGCCTTTTTGAAAATAGACCTTCCAGGGTCTAAAGTAGTAGTGGGTGATGGACCTCAACTGAACTACCTTAAAGAAAAATATCCAGACGCTTATTTTTTAGGGGCTAAATTTGGTAACGACTTATCGAGGCATTTTGCGGATGCAGATGTTTTTGTTTTTCCATCGAAAACTGATACTTTTGGTTTAGTTATAATTGAAGCAATGGCAACAGGAACGCCCGTAGCTGCATATCCTGTCACGGGGCCGGTAGATATTATTCCAGATAGCAAAGCCGGTAGCATTAATGATGACATACGAGCTGCTTGCCTTGCATGTTTAGAAATTGACCGAAAAGATGCTATTGCTCATGCAGAAAAATATAGCTGGGACGCAGTAAGTAAAGTTTTTTACAATTACTTAACTCCAGATTATAAACCCAAACATCAAAAGCATATGTTTTTGATTAGCTACATTTCAAAACTAATATTATTTCCGTACAATTTATTAAAAAAGTAATTTACAGTATCGAAAAGTTTAATTGCCTATCTTGAAAAGGTATTCTTTAAAATATAAGAAGCCACTATGTTAGAATTAGAATTATTTTTATCCGCATTTGCAGTTCTATTTGTTATTATAGACCCGCCTGGTTGTGCGCCTATTTTCGCAACACTTACAAGAGGTACATCCCGAAAACATCAAGTAGAGATGGCTTTTAAGTCAGTATTTATAGCCGCAATTATATTGTCAGGCTTTGCTTATGCCGGTGAATTTATATTCACAAAACTAGGTATCAGCTTGGACTCCTTGAGAATTGCAGGCGGTATAATGCTATTTATTATTGGCTTGAATATGGTCTTTGAAAAGCGAACGGAAAAAAGAAAAGATAGGGCAGAAGAGGTACTTGAAACTACTAAAGACCCTGAAGATATCTCGGTTTTTCCAATGGGGATCCCCATGATAGCAGGTCCAGGAACAATGGCATCTCTATTAATTTTAATGGGCCGGGCAAACAATTGGCAACAAGAATTAACTATTATGATCGCACTTGCTAGCGTACTTTTAATTAGCTTAATTGCTTTTTTAATCTCAGGGCCGCTAATAAGATTAATGGGGGAAACTTTTACAAATATCCTTACTCGTGTCTTGGGTGTTCTGCTGGCAACCTTAGCTGCACAATTTGTTCTTGATGGAATTAAAGGTGCTCTTTTCTAATTCAAATAACAAAAAGAATAAAAAAACCGAGGCGCATAACACCTCGGTTAAAAGACTAACTAGAATGTAAGAGCCACTCTTAAGGCTTTGGCTCTTCTTCTGCTGGAGCTTCTTCTGCTGGAGCTTCTTCTGCTGGAGCTTCTTCTGCTGGAGCTTCTTCTGC